>Ga0182024_10006579_pt1 | contig 25447 bp, 10 predicted proteins | sample P32metaG_FD_120480 | JGI IMG/M metagenome (GOLD analysis project Ga0182024, IMG submission 120480) | Permafrost microbial communities from Stordalen Mire, Sweden - P3-2 metaG (Illumina Assembly) | ecosystem: Environmental > Terrestrial > Soil > Wetlands > Permafrost | place: Sweden: Stordalen...
GGATATTAGCAAGCAGCACGCACACGCTCACTCCAACAGCAACCCGCGAAATGTAAAGCGATTTTTCGCCATAGCCGAGGTTATTCCATTTGGCTGTCGGGCACAATCTACGCCAGCATGACCCCATCAACGATTGCCGCACGTGGAGTGGTATCACGAGACTATTCCCGGCACGCGCACTCCGAGCAAATTGAAGGCGCCATCATGTCCGGGAAACGCCCGTTGGTATTGGCGTTGCCTTGGGCGCCAGAGGGTTCACCCCCCAGCGATTGGGCCTCCGACCCGGGTTTCACCGCCCAGCAATGGTCGATGTTCACATACTGTAGGCGTGAGTTGATTCACGGGGATCACGGAAAGTATGCAGCGCGGAAGTATTGTTGCGAAGGACTGAATGTGTTGGTCAGCGTAAACACGAATGGCGCGGTGTTCGTTTGCATCGGCAGCCAATTCACCAAATCAGATGACGCCTGGATTACGTATTGGTAGCCGGGCACTCCGGCCAGGTTGAAACTGAATTGTCCGGCAGCAAGCGTGGCCGCGCTGAGTTCCGGCGCAGGGAATGGATTCAATACCGGCGCGAATTTCAAGGCGCGAAATAACTCGCCGGGTGGGCACGACACCAGCGTGACGGCCTCTGAGCCCGCGCCCAAATCCGTGATGGCGATGAGGCGATTGGCCGCCGTTTCCGCCGTGACTGCGTAAATGACTGGGTTGGCGCCGCTAAAATCCACCGTCAAACTTCGCGCTCCTATGCCAGCCGCGCCGCTGCTCAAGGTGTAGGCATTGCTCCAACTCCCGCTGGAATACTGCCAGCGCTGGATGCCGCCGGTGCTGGAATCATCGGCGACATAGGCCAGGTTGGTCTCGGCGTTGATGGCAAAATCCTCTGGACTGGAAGAGCTGCCCGTGGCGAACATGAGATTGGTCGCGGCTGTGGTCTCAGGCAGGCCGCCTAGTGAATAAAGGCCCGAAACACCGCTTTGAGTGGAAAAAACCAGATTTCCATTCATCACGTTAATGACACGGCAATTGGCGATGGAATCCTGCACGGACGCCGGAGCATCATTATTCCCGAAATACCATGTCCCGTCGCCCGAACCAGCTCCCCAGAAGTTGTTATTGCCGTCGGTCGCGCCAGCCCGGAGGTTGTCGGCGCTGTATTCCACACTGGTTGTGGCGGCCAAAGTGTAGTTGCCCGCGCCGTCTATGGTTCCGATCACCCTCGGCACCGCCGCGGAGGTGGAAGAAGAAAGTGATTTGGTCAAAGCCCCGCGATTGGTGTTGTATCCGGCCACGGCCAGCAACCGCCCGTCGCCCGAAAGGGTCATGTAGCCTTCCGAAGTCGCCACACCGCTGATCAGCAAAGCAGACGTGCCGCTGTCAGGCAACGCCATCGTGTTGACATACGCGCCGTTGGAAGCAAATTGATCCAGGAACAGCGTGTTGCCCGAGTTGATCAGCGTTTGTGCGCCATCTCCCACGCGCAACACCACAAGATTGGACGGGAAAAACGTGGCCTGCGCGGGCGCGACGATCACCATGACCGTGGCGCTGGTCACTGCGCCATAGGTGCCCGTCACTACCACCGCATAGCCGCCGGATTCCGCCGGCGTTGCGTTGGTCGCAAGGTATTCACTGTTGGTGGCGTCGGATACATTCGCTCCATTTAACGTCCATTGGTACGTCAATTGCGTCCCGATGGCTCCGACGGACAAATCAAGCGTTTCGCCTGCCAGATAAGTGCGGCCGGCAGGTTGCTCATCCAGCCAGGGATCCGCGACGGTGAGAACGGCCGGCGAGGAATTAGTCGCGCCGCCGGCGTTGGTGATCGTCACCGTATAGCTGCCGGCGCTGCTGCCGAACACATTCGACAGCGTCAATGTGGGCGTGGTGGACCCGATAATGAACGCGCCATCCGTCAAGTTACTGTTGTTCAATTGCCATTGATAAGAAAGCGACGACCCCTGAGCGGCGACTGCAAAGACCGCCGTGTCGCCGGCATTGACCGCGAGAGCGAATGGCTCCGCTAGAATGACCGGCGCGGCGGGCGGCGCGTTAGTGACGTCGATGGTCAGAGTCGCGCTGGACAGGGCCGTGCCCCACGAATTACTGATCAATACGTCCACCTCAAAGCTCTCCGCCGGATCGTTCGTTGTTGTCAATGTGAAGCTGGCGTTGGTTTCCCAGTCAGTCAGGGGCACCGAATTAGATTCCCATAAATAATACAGGGTCCCGCTGCCTGCGGCGGCAACCGTGAACAAAGCATCCTGTCCCTGATCCACGGTTTGAGACTGCAACGGGCCATTAACGGATGGCGGGCTGCCCTGGGGAGTGAACTGCACCCCACGGAAAACCTCGTTGCTGCCGGCAGTCGCCACAACCGTCGCAACCGCGTTGGAGTCCGTGTCGGTGATGGCAACCAAACGATTCATCGACGTTTCCGCCGTCGTGGCGTAAATGACCGGCGTTGGTCCGAAAGCGACCACCAAGCCCCGCGCTCCAACGGTCGAACCGGAGCCGGTGCCTAAAGTGTAAGCCAGGGTCCACGTTCCATTATTGGTGTACTTCTGGATGCCCCCGCCCGAGGCCACGGCCCGGTCATCGGCCACATAGGCAATCGTGTTATCTGGACTTAGAGCGAACCCAAAAGGACTCGAACTGGCGCCGGTGGCGAAGGCCAGCGCGGCGCTGGCATCGGCTGCCACTGGCAGCCCGGTGAAGGCATAAATACCCAAGGTCCCGGTCTTCTGCTGGGAAAAGCAAAGATTGCCGTTGAAAATCTGCGCCACCTCACTGTTGGCAAACGCGCTCTGGACCGTGGCGGGCGGTGAGGCCAGTCCCATGTAAACCGTGCCACTGACAGCTCCCACTGCCCAGAAGTTGTTCGAGCCGTCGGACGTTCCGCTGCGGATATTGTTTCCGCTGAAGGCAGTGGTGGTGTTGGTGATGAAGTTATAATTCCCGTTGAAATCAACCGTAGCGATGCCTCGTGGCACTTTGGCCGAGGTGGAATTGGCCAAGGAACTTGTATATGGATAATTGGTGTTGTAACCGACCATGACCACGAAGTTGCTGTTGGCCGAGAGGCTGATGGCCCCTTCCGAACTGGCCGAGCCAATGATGAGCGAGGTGGGGCCGCTGTCGGGAATGGCGACGGAATTGGTCATAATCCCATTGGTGGTGTATTCGTCCAGGAAAACGGGATCGCCGGAGCTGGCCAGGCTCGCGGTCCCGTCGCCGACGCGCAGCACGCAAAGATTGCCGGGTTCGAAGCCGGGCGTGATTTGAGCATGGACCAGGACGCTGGACAGACACAACGCCAATGCGACAAGTATATTTATTTTGACGCTCTTGCAGATGATGCGATTCATATAGTCAGCGGATGGATTTTCTTTCGAGTTCATGAGCCGGGAGGCAGGATGGCCAGGCGGTAAAAGCGTTGCGGCGCGGCGCCGATGTTGTTGGTCAAACTCAGGCCGGCGCCCGTTCCCTGGGCCGGGCTATTGAGCGGAAGCCACGCGGCATCCGTGAGATTGGTTTTATATTGTACTTGATACATCTGGCCGATCAACCCCGGCCAGTTCAGGACCACGTTCGTGCCGGACACTTGTGCGGTCATGGAAACAGTGCTCAAGGTGGCTTGCGTTGTGGCGGAGAAAATTAGATCGTCGATGGCCAGCCCTTGTGACTTGCTGGTCGAACTGGCCATTTCCCAAACCAGCCAGAGGGCCGCGCCTGAAGGCCAATTGGTGATGGGTTGGTTGACCACCGCGAGGGCGATTTGGTTGTTCGTGGCGGTGCCGTCCACCGCATCGCCGCCGACATCGCCGGCCGCAGTTGGAAAAGAGACGGCCAAGGCCGGAAGATACGCCGTGGCTTGCGTGGACATTGGCGCAGTTGCCGTGGGATCAATTAGATAATAGCATTCCAAGGTCTTGGCGAAATTGGATTGCCGCCAGATTTCACCGGTCACTTGCAAGTTGATGAAGTTGAGCGTAGTTCCGGTGTTATTGATGAATTTGGCGCCGACGGCAGTGTAACCGGTCGTGCTGGTGGCCAGCAGCCCCAAAGCGCGATTGGAACTGTCTGGCAGTCCGAAACTGATTTGTCCACCGGTTGTTTGGTCGCCATCGGTGGCCCCGAAGCGCGTGCCCACGCTGGCCGTGGGGTCAGCCAGCCCATACCAGCCGGACATGGCGGCCAAGCCCAGGCCGCCCGTGCCGCTCGTGCCCGAAACCGGGAAGGCAAAGTCAAATGGATTGGCCAGGGAGTAGGTCACGCCATTGATGGTGACCGGATTGGCCGTGTTGACCGAAGTTGCGCCCGGGTCCGGCAGGGAATCAAAATCCTGGCTGTAAGGGGCGCCCTCCGTGTTGTAAGCGATGAACGAGGAAGGCGGTGTGCCGCTGACATTATTGCTGGCGCCTGGGGTGGGAGAATAAAACTGCACGCGCACAAAGCTCTGTCCGTTGGGCAGCGAACCATAGGACCAATTGGCCGGCAGGTTGGTATAATTGACATAGTCCAGCACCTGGGGCTGCCCGCTGAAAACGCGGCTCAGAGCCAACGAACCATTGTTCCCGCTCAAGACGAAGCTGGCATGCAGTTGGTTTGAAGTGGAGAGATTGGTCTGACCATCGGCGAACACGACCAGAAATTGGCCGGGGTTGATGTCCGTGCCGGACGGGAAAGCCCAATTGGTGAGGTTGGAGTAATCGCTGGTCAGGTAGAGGCCGGTCAAGGCCACGGTGTTGCTACTCGGATTAAAAAGTTCCAGCCAGGGGGCGTGTTCACCAGCGCTATTCGTAATGCCGGTCAGATTGTCCGGTTCCACTTCATTAATCCAGAGCGACGGAAAGGCCGGCAGGCTGACGGCCACGCTGTTGCTGGCGTCCGGTGTGGCGACAAGGAATGGCAGCGCGAGCGGCGGCGCAGGATTGACGGTGTCAACAATGCCGGACCCGGACAGGCGAACGGTGAGCGGGCCGCCGTTGGTGCTTTGCAGATACCAGTAACTAAGGGTGTAGGTCTGGTTGGTCACTAACACAGGCAAGATGTCCTGGTAGATCGCGCTCGAGCGCGTCGTGCCCGCGCTGGTGGAGACGACGCGCAGGCTGGCGGCGCCGGAATGTTTGATGGTGGTGCTCAACTCCGATCCGCTCAAGTTGGGCGAAGCGACCCATGGCCCGGGGAAGCCCGATTCAAAACCACCGTCGGGCAGCAGATTCGCGCCGGTGTCCGGCACGCTGCCAGCCACTAATTTGATGTCGTCCACATAAACATCGCCAGCCGATTGGAGATAGATGTAAATGGTGGAACTGGAGGCGGTGCCCGTGGCGCTGGCTTCCACCCACTGCGGAACCACAGGCGGAATATTGGTTTGTCCGGTGCTCCAGTTGCCTGCGCGCCAGTTGTCCTGGTGCGAATCAATCAATTGCAGGGAAACCCCGGGGTTGCTGGCATTGGTCGGCCAGGGCAAGACATCGTCAAACTGCACTTGGGCCACAACCAGATTGCTGCCGCCGACGGGCTGCTCCAGGGAAAGCATCTGGCCGGGAGTGAGCGTGGCGGAAAATGTGTCAAACACAGGATTTGTCGCTCCGTAAGCTCCGGCAAAGGCCGGAATATTATCTGCCAGCACCAGGAAGCCCAGCGGCGGCAGGACGGAGCCGGGCGGAAAGGTGTAGGACAAGCCCTGGAACTGCCAACCGGACAAATCAAAGGTGACGTTGGTGTCATTGTTAAAGAGTTCCACGTACTGTCCGTTCGGGACAGAAGGGTTCCACATGATTTCATTGATGGCCACGTGTCCGACAGGGGACGGGATCGTCCCGCTGTAGATGACCGTTGATTGGTTGCTGGCCCCGGTCACCGGCTGGCCGCTTCGGTCCACTCCGACGATGCTCAAGTTATTTGTTCCATTGGTCAGGGGCATGGTCACGGTCCAGTTGGTCAAGCCCGTCCAGGTCAATGGATAGGCTACGCCGTTGATCCAGACGAAGTCCACATTGACCGGAGCACCTCCGGAAACATAGGCGACGTTGTTGCTCAGGGTGACGCTGGGATTGACGGAGAAATTGGGGGCGTTGACCGCGGCCAGTTGCGAGGCAATGCTGCTCTGCGCCTGGGAAAGCCACGATTCGATGCTCCCGGACGGATTTTCGACACTAAGGCCGTTTTCGGTGAAGGCATTGTATTTGGCCATGAGGAGAGGACCGCTGTTGGCGACGTTGAGCGGACCGTTGACCAACTCCTGCAAGGCGCGCCAATACATCCGCAGGAAAGTGGGATTGTTGTAAATGTTCTGAGTGTTGGGATCCTGACCGTTGACTGTGAATAGATTCTGGCCAGGACCCCACGAGCTGCTGTTGCCGATGACGATGTTGAAATCCCACATCAGCAAGGAATACTTCGTGCCAAGGGCGCCGATGTAACCGTAAAGATTTTGGGCGTTTTGCGCGCCAAAGGAATCCCAATTGCCCGCCGCATGGTTGGCTGCAAACACCCGCATCCAATTTTCCATGTTGGCCATATTTTCCATGTTGGACACATAATTGGGGGTGCCAACGGAGTTGGCCGCATCGACCAGGCTAAAGACATTGGTGTAGTCGTTATCCGAATCGGGCGTGCGGCGCATTTCGAAATTGTAGCGATAGCGCGCCGTCTTCTTGACGCCTCCGGTGGTCGTGTAGGGCATCAGGTTGCACCATGATTGATTGTCGAAGTTTATGTCATAGCCCGAAAGAAACGGCGCCATCTCAAACCAGGGTTGCATTTTGAAGAGGAAACCGTCGGTGTCGTTAGGGAAGTGTTCCTTGACAACATCGCTGCCAGGCGTCTGTGTATCCTCCATCAAAGTGCCGCGGCGGTTGCCGTTGACATAGACGGCCACCAGGCGTTTGTAGAGCCACGGCACTCCCAGCGCGCGCAGGAAAGTGTTGGCCAATTCCTCCCTCTGGAGGCTGGCATCATCGCCGGGACCGTTTCCCGGCTGATGAATCTTGTTGAAATCCGTCGCGCCCAGAAACTTATCATCATCGTTAAACTCCCATTTGTAATGGCACAGACTGCCGGTCGGGGTATCAAACTCCTGATGGTACGGGCTGCCGGCAAAACGGCCCTTCATATTGTAGATGACACGGGTGTCATTGACGAAGGTGCAATCGTTGCCTTCGTTGGCCAAATTACCCAAGTTGGCCCAGCGGGTGGCGTTGGTCTGTGTGATCCACAAATGATATGCGGCGAAACTGCCCCCTGGAATGCTGTCACCAAACATGATGACACATTCGGGCGCGGGCGCATTATCACTGGCGCGCAAGGCCGGAAAGCGCGTGGACGCCCCCAGCTTGTCCGCGGCCGAAATGTAAAACGCGACGATTTGATTGGCCGCTTGTCCGGGGATAGTTGCGCTGTAAATGCCGTCACCCGCGACGGCGTCGCCTCCGGTGCCGTTGTCATTCATCGGCACCGCGGTATAAGTTGCGGTCGGGTCCAGACGATAAAAAAGCGTCAGGTTTTTGATACCGTCGGGATCGTGCGCCTGCGCCGCGACGACCACCGCCTGGCCGGCCGCCGGCACGGACGGAGTGTGGGTCACATTGTACATGGCCGGTCCAGCATTGGTAATGTATTGGCTGTTGGGTTCGCACGGCGAGCCAAGATTGACGGGCACGGGCATGGCCGCTGTGGCTTCAAGCCAATTGCCATTCACCCGGAGCAACGGTTCCGGCCAGCCATGCAGCCACCTGGCTTTGAAGCGCAACGTCGCCATCTGGCCGCCACTCATCGAATTGGTAGTCAAGGCTACCTGGCAGGAATTATCACCAGTCCAAAGCTTGTCGCTGCATCGGATGTGGAGGGAATAACTACTTTCATAGCCGGAGTTTTCCAAACTGGAACGCGCCATGCAGCCCTGGAGCGACCAGTTGGTGCCGAAGCTGTGTTCGAAGGTGCCATCAGTAACGTAGTTGGTCCCATTGTAATCGACTTCGATGTTGTCCACCAAACACTCACCTTCGTCCAGCAAACCGATTTGCGCGTAATCAATGCTGGGGTCGTAATTGGCGCCGTTATCCAGCACGCCGGTGTTTTCAATATCAACCCATTGCGACTTCTGCGTTTCATCGCTGTCTGCCCAGTTGGCGGCCAAGCGGTGGTTGGAATGGGGATCAATGAGTTCCAGGCTGCTGCCGCCGCCGGAGGACCATTCACCCCAGCGGCCGCCGGTGCCGTAGGTCACTTGGTCTTCCTCCACCAGGATGGTATTGGTGTTGAAGAAGGACTCGGGCTGGGACAAAACGACCAGTTCGCCATTATGGGACAACTTGCCGCTATAGTTACCGAAGGTGTTGGCAGCGTCGAGATTCGTGTAATGGGCAAACAAGTTGGCGGTGTTCTTGCCCACCACCACGTAGCCGTTGGGATCGATCACTGCGCCGGTCGGAAATGTAAAAGTGACGCCGGCTGTGAACTGCCAGCCGGCCAGATTGATCGTGTTGGTGCCCTTGTTATAGAGTTCGATGTATTGATCGTCGTCGTTGCCGCTGATCGGGTCGTACATCAATTCGTTGATGACAATGTCGCCGATTAATATCGCGCTGTTGTTGGTGCCGGGCGTGTTGGTGGTAAAGGCATAAAAATCGTTCGCGCCATCGGGCCAGCGGCCATTGGAAACGCCGTCGGCCTGCGCCCCGAATTGCACGGCGTCCAAAACGCGGCTGCCATCCGGCTTTATGAAGTAAAGCGTTTCGCCTTCGCCATCGAGTGTGAAGCCGAATTGCGATTGGGTGAAGGAAACAAATCCTCTTGGAGCGATCAATGTGCCCTCCGGTATGACAAATTCATTCGTCGCAGGATTATCGGTTAAAATGCAACCCGAAACGTCCACACTGGCAGTGCTGTGGTTGTAAAGTTCGATAAATTGCGGCACAGCCGGGTTTTCCGAATGCGGCAGGATTTCATTGATGACCACACTTCGCAACGGGCTTGGAGTAAAAGCATCCATTTGTCCCGGCGATCCACCGACGGTGTCGCTGATGTCCCACGCACGAGGATCACCTTCGCCGTAAGTCGGATTGGCCAGGATGAGGGAGTGTCCCGTTCCATCGGTGGCCACCGGCCATGGATAAACATCCGTGTAGGGCACGGTCAGCAACACATTGCTCTGTTCGTCCAACAATTCGAGGGTTTCGGAATGCTTCAGGCTGCCGGTGTAAGGGCCAAAGACATTCGAGGTCAAACCATAGACGTTGGCGATGCCTTGGGGCGAAGCGGCCAGGACGAAAAAAGCCCCGCCGGGGATCAGCGTGTTGGCGGGGAACGTGTAATTCATATCCGCACACGTTATTTGATAGCTGCTGATATCCTGGAAGAATGGACAGGAATTGTAAATTTCCAGAAACTCCACGTTGTTGCCGTCGGAGCGCGGCGCGGGCTTCCACATGATCTCGGAGATGACGATTCCGGTTTTGCGGCTGGAAGGCCCCAGCGGTTCGTGGGGATTGACGGTCGCAGCGACGACTGCGGCGCCGGGGGTGGTTTCAAAATCCACAAATTGCGCCGTCGTCGGTTGATTGATGTTGTGACTGGCGACAGCCAGACCAAGGTAAATCTGGCTGGGCATACTAATCGTCACAGTCCCCAATTGCGCCCAATTTGTCCCGTCGTAACTGCCGAAGCCGGTGAATATATTGGCCACGCGTTTGAGCCGCAGCCATGTATGCGGATAATTGACAGGAAAACTCCCCGCAGTGGCGGCCGGACCATTGGCGACCGTGCGATCGGCGAAGAATTCACCCACGATGCCCGGTGTGGCCAGGGCGGCAGCGAACGGGCTGCCGGCATCCAGGGTGGAGCGGGCCATCAGGCCGGCCTCGGCCCAGTCATCGGACCAACCCAACGCAGCCAGGCAGACCGTGACGTCAAAATTGCCAGTGTAAAGCTGATAATCCAGGTTGAATTGATCGCTCGTACCGCCAATGGAGTTGCCGGCGCTGCTAATAATTTCCCCATTGGTGGTGTAGGTGTCGGTGGAGGCCATGGCAGGGCTGCCGATGTCCTGCGAAGCAAAAGGCGAAGCCGTAAAGCTGACCAGGGTATTGGTGGCGATCGTATTGGGCACGCTGGCCAAATCGTGAATACTATTAACGACGATGACATAATTGCTTCCGAAGACCAGCGGCGCGTTGGTGAGCGTGACCGTGAAATTATTCGTGCTCAATGCCGCGCCCGTGATGACGAGGCCATTGGTAAACGCATAATTGGCCACATTGGTGGCGTTGGTGACGGTAATCGCTTTCGAGAACTCAATCACCACGCTGGATGGTCCAACGTTAAAGACTCCTGTCACCGTGGGCGGCACGGTGTCGTGCAGGACAGTGAGGGTGATGGGAGCGCTGGTGATTGAACCCAAGCTGTTGCTGACCACGCAAGTGAAAATCTGGCCATTGTTGACCGCCAGGCTGGCATTGGTCAGAGTGTACACAGGCAGAGTAGCTCCGCCAAGCTTGACCCCGGTATTGAACCATTGATAAGCGACGGGCGCCTGGTTCGTGACCAACACCGAAAAAACCGCATTCAGATTCTCGACCACCGTTTCGTTGCTGGATTGGTCAAAAATACCCGGCATCGAGTTCATCTCGTTGCAGGGAATCAGGAGCGTGCCGGCTGTGCTGACGGCGGCCATCGGCTGTTCAAATTCACCATTGGGCAATTGCCAGCGCACGGACAGATTATCCCCGCCAACGCCTTGCTGCATTTGCGCCTCCAAATAATATCGGCAGCCGCCTTGCAGGCTGATAAGGGCCGACTGCTGGTTGGGGTACTCGGTCCAGTCTTCAGAAGCGTTCCAAGCCGTTTCCTGTGCAATGGGAACCATGCTCGCGGGGCTTTCGCTGGTGCTCAGGAAAAGCTGGGAAGTATCATCGCTGGCGATCCAGAACGTGTAAAGGCCGTTGGTCGGAGGCACGACAAAAGCCCGCAGCCGCTGGCCGTAATAATTCACTCCTGTGCTAATCTCGGTTTCAAAATTGGTAAAAATATGCGTGTAGGACGCAACCGGATTGTTGGGCCAATTGGGATTATAGGCTGTGTTGGTCAGGGCGGCCAAATTGTCTCCTACACCGGAATTAAGATTGGTCCAAAGCTCGCGATAGATGCCGAAGGTGGCCGAACTAAGTCCGACGTTGGTGAAAGTAGAGGTGTTGAGCGCGCCGTTGTTGTGAGCCGTTACAGCCAACCCTGCCAGGGCGGAACCGTTCATCGCCATTGTTACGGTGCTGCCGACTTGAGTCCAATTCGACCCGTCAATACTATAAAAACCGCTGAACAGGTCGCTCGAACGCACCACTTTGACCCATACGGGCGTATTGACTCCGGTGATCTGAGTGCTGTCGGACGCGGCGTCCGCCGTGGCGCGATATTGAAATACGACCCCTTCGGCCGCGGTGGCGCTCATGAACGCATTGGCCGCGCCGGCAGTGGTGTCGTTGCGGAACATCACGCCCGCCTTGGGCCAGCCGGAACCCGGATCCGTGTTTTGCACACCGGTGACCCGGGCCACAATGGCGCCGTCGCAATTGAAACTTTCGCTGGCGAAGTTACATTGGTCGTTTGTTCCCCAGATGTCCGCGCCTCCGCCGGAGATGATCCACTCACCATTGGTATAAGAGGCGGACCCGGCGTTGGCTGGCGCGCCGATGTCGGCGTCGCTCCAACCTGCTGGCAGACCGGCGCAGTCCTGAGCAAGGGCGGTGAGGAGTAGCAGCAGCGTTACAGGCAGAAGACCGGACATAAGCGCACCATGCATCCACGAGGTTTCGTTGCGTTTCGGATATTGGCCGGCTCCTTGCCCTCCAGGCAGATAAATCCTCATACTAGATACTGATAATAGGCATATTTTGGGAAATCATGCAATCAAAACAAGTTTGATTGATCATGGGCCCATCTTTGCCAAACCTGCGCGGCGCGGATCCCAAATATCAAGTATGGGAAGCACCCGAACCCGCGAGGGCGGCGCGCCGACGACGGCCGCTGAGCAGGTAGATGTCCGCCCGCACCTGCGTCAGCGGGTCGCCCGCAGAATCTATCCCGTCAACCCGTGGGACAGGGTCAAAGATGATCTTCCGCCGCTCCGCCTCTTGATCATCTACGCGCGCCGTCAAGGTGACCGTGCCAAACGGAATCTCCGCGCGGCCAGCCGGCCATGTTGTGCTCGCGTCCGCGACGTCATCGCCCGCCTCGGCCATTTGCACGAAAATGCCGAGCTTGACCGGCTCCTTGGCCAGACGCGGGCCGAGTTCGTCGAAGAGGAAGTTGGGGGACATGGCCGCCGCTGCCTCGTTGGAGAGATATTCCGTCCCGGCCTCGGGCCGGATACGAAAGCGTCCATGTCGGCTGAGGCCGCCCGAGTTGGTGAACTTGAAAGCGGTGCCGGCGAAGAATGCCTCGCGCGCGAAGCTGGTGGGAATGGGCTTGGGCGCTTCCACAAACCGCTTGGCGTTGGGGTGGGCCGCGAGAAAGGCTCCCATCACCTCCGGCCGCCCGGCTCCGAAGGCGGCCGCGGCGCGCAGAAAATCAAGGAACTCCTCGCCGGTGCGGACCGGAAAGCCGTCATAGGAATGGGCGACAATGTCCGTGTGCAGATGCGCGTCGAGGTGGAAACGGACGGCGATCCCTCGGGGGCCGGAACGCGCCGGATCGTTGTCCGGGATATTCGGCAGCCCCGTCGAGTTCGAATAACGCACTGTCACCGGGGTGGACGGCCGGTTGGCATGCGGCGCGCGCGTCAACTTCGCCGCCTCCGCCGAGGGCGCGAACATCCCGGCGCACATCAGGCCCTTCGCATGGGCCGGTCGGAATCCGGGGTGAACGCCTTGCAACTGGTCGAAAACGTCAAGCAACTGCTGCGCCAGGACTGGATTGCCCAACGTGCCGGTCGGCATCCGTTTCTCATTGGAAGATTCGTTTGGATTCATAGGAACAATTAATTTCGATGGTGTCAGTTAGAATTCCGCCGGTGACTTGTGATCCACAATTTTCTTTGCGTTTCGATTTCACTGAACCCGGTGCTTACATTAACGACGACGCCGCCCAAAATTCAAGAAAGAAACTTGCCCGCAGCCGAGGGGCAAGAGGCGAGCAACTGATGATTGCATATGCTTTGCCTCCACAGGCATGGCGTTAGGCCGTCCCACCCCCAGCAACCTTGCCAAAGCACGGTCCGCCCGCCAGCATACGCGCTGCCAGAACTGTAGAGGCAAAATGATCTATGTTTGGGCGACTACGCCAGCGTAACGAATGGAAGTTCTTCGGCGTCATGCCGAAGGCCAGCCGCAGCTTGACCATCGCATGGTGGATCGCGCTTCTGCTGCGTGGTTTGCTGCCTGTGGCGTTCGCCATCGCCACAGGTGTCCTTGTCGGCGTCGTCCAGCGAGGAGGCGCGCTGGCTGGTCCACTTGCGCTGGTGGGCGGACTCTTCGTCCTGCTCCAAGTGCTCGCCCCGGTCCACCACGCGATCAGCGCCAGCCTTGGCGATCGGACCGCAAGCTGGCTTTACGATCGCCTTACTGAAGCCTGCGCCCGGCCCCCGGGCATTGGGCACCTTGAAGATGCGAAGCTTTCCACCGATCTCACCATCGCGCGCGACTTTGACCTCGGCATGACAGGGCCGCCGCTGTCAATCTCCATGGATTTCATTGCCGGAGGTCTGGTGATGTTGATTACCGGGCTGGCGTCCGCCGCGCTTCTTTTCGGGTACGCCTGGTGGGCGCCCCTCGTGCTCGGCGGCGCCTGGCTGGCCACTCATTGGATGTTGCGCGAGAGCGGGGTGTGGCGCGACCGCAACACGGATGAGGTTCGCGGCGCGCAACGCGATGCCGACTACGCCTATCAACTGGCAGTAGAGCCGGCGCCCGCCAAGGAATTGCGCCTGTTTGGCCTGGCCCGCTGGACCATCGACCGCTTTGTCGAGCGCCGGACCCGGTTGCACGCGCTCCAGTACGAGGCGACGCGCTTACGCGAACGACCGATGGTCTGGAGCCTGGCACTGGTGCTTGGCGCAAACGTAGCTGTTTTTTGGTCGCTGGCAACTGCTGTGGTTAATGGGACGATCAGCCTCGGGGAAGGCATCGTATTCGCCCAAAGCGCAATCGGCGCGTCGGCCATCGCGTTCGGCGGACTCAATTGGGCGTTGGATGGCGCTTCGGCACCGGTGGCCGCCGTCCTGCGGTTGGAGCCGGCAATGTCGGCCGCCGGCGCCCTGTCTTCAGGCGCGCGCGCAGCGTCAGAGATGCCGGCGCGGGACATACGCTTCCGCAATCTCACATTCGCTTACCCAGGAGGTTCGCCTGTGCTGGATCATTTTGATCTTACGATTCCGGCCGGCTCGTCCTTGGCGATTGTCGGACAGAACGGCGCCGGCAAAACTACATTGGCGAAACTGCTTTGCCGCCTCTACGACCCACAATCGGGCGGCATCGAAATCGACGGCGTGGACTTGCGCGAACTGGACCTCGAGTCGTGGCGCGGTCGTGTGACCGCCGTGTTCCAGGATTTTATTCGATTCGAGTTGACGTTGCGGGACAACGTCGCGCCCGCAGGCGCGCCGGACGAGGCCGTGCGCGCGGCGCTTGAATCGGCGGGAGCTGCAAATCTGGCTGGCCTCGACACGGTATTGGCGCGCGGGTACGAAGGAGGGACCGACCTTTCCGGCGGACAATGGCAGCGCATTGCCTTGGCCCGCGCGTTGTGCGCCGTGCGCCTTGGAGCCGGCCTGGTGTTGCTGGATGAGCCGACCGCTCAACTCGACGTGCGGGGCGAGGCCGAGATATTCGAGCGTATCCTTGCGGAAACGCGCAGTTGCACGACGATTCTCATTTCGCATCGTTTTTCCACCGTTCGGCACGCGGACCGCATCTGCGTGCTCGAACATGGCCGTGTCATCGAACTCGGCACGCACGACGAGCTGATGGCCCAAGGCGGGCGCTATCGCACGATGTTCGACCTGCAGGCCAAACGCTTCACCGCGGAAGATGAGGAAGGAGCGACTTACGACGTCCTCACCTGAGCCGAAGAGCAAGGACGGCTCGCGGAACGGTGCGGACGACCTGCCACCGGCGCTCTCCTCGATGTGGCGCTTGTGCAAGCTGGGTTACCGGCACGAACCGCGGCTGATGTTGGCCGCATTCGTGTTGTCACAGTTGGCGGTGCTGCCAGATGCGCTGCTGGCGCTGTGGCTCAAACTACTGGGACAGGGCGTGATTCAACATCAACCGGGTCTGGTGCGCGGAGCGGCGGTCGGCCTGGGAGTGTCGGCCGCGGCGACGTGGTTTCTCGGAGTGGTCAGCACCCGCGTGCAGCGGCGGTTCCGCGATAAAATCACCATTGCGCTCGAAGCGCATGTGGCGCACTTGCAGGCAACGCTGGTTACGATCACCCACCATGAACGTCCTGATTATCTGGATCGCCTGGCGATGCTGCGCAACCAGGTGTTCGTGCTCGATCACATGTACATGTCCGTCTTCTCCACCTGCGGGTGGCTGCTGCGCCTGGCGGTGATAATCATTTTGCTGGCCTCGATTCACATCGCCCTTCTGCTGCTGGCCCTGTCCGCGTTGCCCATTGTGCTGGTGTCGGCGTGGAGGCCCGTGGTCGAACGCGCGGCTCAGGAGCGCGGCACCCAGGCCAACCGCCTGGCTCGCCACTTGTTCGCCACCGCGACCACTGCGCCGCCGGGCAAGGAAGTGCGGGTCCTGCGCATCGCTGCCCGGCTGGTCTCCCAACGCCGCGAAGCATGGGAGAGCGGATACGGCCCAATCGCCGCCGCACGGTGGCGTTCGGCCTTGTGGCAGGCGCTGGCCTGGTTTTTGTTCGGCGGCGCGTATGTCGGAGCAATCGTGTTTGTGACCGCGGGACTCCATTCTTCCGCGGGCAACGTCGTCCTGGTGCTTGCCGCGGGCGCGCGCCTTTCCGCCTACATCGGCGCGACGGTCGGCGAAATTGGATTTCTACGGGGATTCTGGATTTACGGAGCGAGGCGTCTGGCTTGGCTGGAAGACTATGCGGCCTCGATGACGGCCTCGGCCGATCTCCCGGTGCCTGATGGCCTGCGCCGGGCAATTTGCCTCGATCACGTTTCCTTCGCTTATCCAGGCACCACACGATTGGTGCTCGAAGACATATCGCTGCGTTTGCCGGCAGGGTCCGTGGTGGCCATCGTGGGTGAGAACGGCGCTGGCAAGACAAGTTTGATCAAACTTCTCGCCAAGATGTACGAACCGACTTCAGGCACGATTCTTGTGGATGATGTTCCCCTTGCGCGAATGCCGGCAGAGCAATGGCGAACGCGGTTGGCGGGTGCTTTTCAGGACTTTTTCCGCTTCGAGTTCCGCGCCTGCGTCACCGTCGGCCTGGGCGACCTGCCTCGGCTGAACGATGGACCCGCAGTGGATGCAGCCATCGATCGTGCGGGGGCCAAGGATGTTGTCGCACGTCTGCCTTCCGGCCTGGAAACGCAATTGGGTCCGACATGGCCCGGCGGTGTCGAAGTCTCGTTTGGCCAATGGCAGAAACTCGCTCTGGCGCGCGGATTCATGCGTGAGCGCCCGCTGCTCCTGGTGCTGGACGAACCCACAGCCGCGCTCGATGCTGAAACGGAACACGCCCTTTTCGAGCGCTACGCCGCCGCGGCCAAGAGCAACCGCCAAGCCGGCCAGTTGACAATACTAGTATCTCATCGATTCTCCACCGTCCGCATGGCCGACCTTATCGTCGTGCTCAAGGGTGCGCGCCTCGTCGAATTCGGCACGCACGACGAACTCAAAGGCAGGGGCGGGCACTATGCGGAATTGTACGATCTCCAAGCCGCGGCTTATCGTTAGAGTACAATTTGATACCAGGTCCGACAAACAGCGTCGGTTCCAGTCAAAAGCGTTTAAATGTCGTTATTTTTATTCTCGCCGTTCTCGATTTTTTGCTGGTTTTTTTGCAAAAATGGGGTATGAGAAATGCTTGTACAGACTGCGATGCGCAACCATTACAAAAAGGCGACGTCCCTGCCCGTTCAACATTCGAGCCTAAGAACGCGACATTGGAGTGCATTTACCCTTATAGAGCTACTGGTCGTCATTGCGATCATCGCCATTCTAGCCGCGTTGCTTTTACCCGTTCTGGCCAAAGCCAAGGAGGAGGGCAGAGCCGCGAATTGTAAGGGCAATCTCAGGCAATTAACGCTGTGTTGGGAGATGTATGCAGACGATAACCAAGGGGTTTTAGCGCCCAACAATTGGATTGATTACGTTGGTGGGGACTTAGGAGGATTTAACCAGAGCGTTTCCTGGTGTAATGGGGACGCCCAAACGGATACGACTACGTCCAATCTCCAAACCGGCCTCCTTTTTCCTTACAACAGATCCACCGGGATATACCATTGTCCGTCGGATGTCTCGACGATTGTAGATGTCAATGGGAATCCTCTCCCTCAACTCCGCACCCGCAGCTACAATATGAGCCAATCAGTCAATGGCCTCGGCTTCTACGTGGATCCGATTTTAAATGATGGATATGCGGTGGACGTGACTCAACCATGTTTTGCCAAGCTTTCCCAAGTCACCAATCCGCCGCCAACCCGATTGTTTGTTTTCATAGACGAAAATGAGGGAACACTGCAAGACGACCAATTCGGATACCCCATGGTCAATAGTGGTTCCTATGGGACGTGGTGGGATATGCCGTCCAATCGTCACAATCAAGGGGCAAACCTCTCTTTTGCCGATGGACATGTCGAATACTGGCGTTGGAAGGTTCCCATGCTTTTCACGCTGCCGCCAGATTTCATTGGCCAAGTTGTTACGCCCGGACAATGGCCTGATTATACGAGAGTCGGAAGCGCCATGCGGATGAAACCGATTAATTACACAGCCGATTAGGGCGTGCTGCCCTTTCAATTTAGCCTTGAAGTTTCTTCCATTTGGCCGGTATCTCTTGGCGGCTTGACTATGAATTACACCATATCCCGCCGCGCGGCGGCGCTGACCCCGTCGGTGACCCTGGCCATTGACGCGAAGGCCAAGCAGATGAAGGCCGACGGCATTGATGTTATTGGCTTTGGCGCGGGTGAGCCCGATTTTCCGACGCCGCCGCACATCGTCGAGGCTGCGATCAAGGCACTGCGCGACGGGTTCACCAAATACACTCCCAGCAGCGGCATCCCGGAATTGCGCCAGGCGGCCGTGGACAAATTCAAACGCGACAACGGGTTGGATTATGAACCCTCGCAAATCATTGTCTCATGCGGCGGCAAACATTCCTGCTGCAATGTGATTCTGGCCACGTGCAATCCAGGCGACGAGGTCATCATTCCAGCGCCCTACTGGTTGAGTTATCCGGAGATGGTGCGTTTGGCTGAAGCCAAGCCGGTGATCATCGAAACTTCCGATAAAACGGAGTTTAAAATCACGCCGGAACAATTGCGCGCGGCCATCACACCGCGGACGCGCCTGTTCATCCTCAATTCGCCGAGCAATCCGACCGGCTCAATATATAGCCGTCAGGAAATCCGGGCGTTGGGCGATATCTGCGTGGAAAAGGACGTGTTGATCATGAGCGACGAGATTTATGAGAAGCTCGTCTATGACGGCGCGGAACACACCAGCGTGGCCAGCTTTTCGCCGCAACATCGCGAGCACACCATCATTGTCCACGGATTGGCCAAAGCTTATTCGATGACCGGTTGGCGGATCGGCCTGACAGCCGCGCCCAAACCGATTGCCAAGGCCATCGACGCCATTCAAAGTCACAGCACGAGCAATCCGACCTCATTCGCCCAGAAGGGAGCGGTGGCGGCGTTGACCGGTCCGCAGGACCATTTGCCGATTTGGCTGGCGGAGTTCGCCCGCCGCCGAACATTCGCCTGGAAGCGATTGAACAGCATTCCGGGAATTTCATGCGTCAATGCCAAAGGCGCCTTCTACCTTTTCCCCAATGTCTCCCAGACGGGACTTAAATCGGTGGACTTTTGCGCGCAGCTTCTCGACCAGCAAAAGGTCGCGGCGGTGCCTGGCTCGGCTTTTGGAGCGGACAACTACATCCGCCTCAGCTACGCGACAAGCATGGAAGCCATCGAGAAAGGGCTGGCGCGGATCGAGAATTTTGTTCGCAACCGTCCATGAAATCATGGCGGAACCATTGGCCCGCGCTTTGGCTTCTGGTGATTTTGGCTTTGGTCGGGGCGGAACGGCTGCGGCTGCTCTCGCTGCCGCTGGAGCGTGACGAGGGCGAGTACGCCTACGCCGGGCAAGTCATGTTGCAGGGGGAGCCGCCCTACAAGCTGGTCTATAACATGAAAATGCCCGGCATCTACGCCGCCTACGCTTTGATCATGGCGGTCTTCGGGCAAACGACGGAAGGAATCCGTCTGGGTTTCATGTTTGTCAATTTCGGGGCCATCGTGCTGATGTATTTCCTCGGACGGCGTTTTCTTGATCGCGCTGGCGCAATCGCGGCGAGCGGCATTTACGCGCTATTATCGATCAGTCCAAGTGTGCAGGGCTTCAACGCTCACGCCACGCACTTTGTGATTTTGGCAACATTGAGTGCGATTCTGGTGCTGTTGCGCGCGCAACAAAGCGGGCGGCTAACAGGCTTTTTCTGGAGCGGCGCGCTTTTTGGCATTGCGTTCCTGATGAAACAGCCGGGCGGCGCCTTCGCCTTTTTTGGGTTCGCGCTGTTGCTGTGGTCGGCTTGGCGACAGCAGCCTCGGGACTGGAAGATCAACGGATGGCGGCTTGGTTTGTATGCGGCGGGTGTGGCAGTTCCGATAGTCTTGACAGGACTGTTGCTTTGGCACGCGGGTGTTTGGGATAAGTTTTGGTGGTGGACGGTCGTTTACGCGCGCGTCCACGCGACGGCGGTGTCATGGTCGGACGGGATGAAGAGGTTGGCCCATTACGCCACGTTTGTGCGTTGGGATTGGTCGTTCTGGGTGCTGGCGCTAATCGGAATGGGTGTGACGCTGATGGAAAAAAAGAGCCGGGACGAAAAATTCTTCCTTCCATCATTTCTGATATTTTCCATCGCCGCCATTTTGCCCACATTAAATTTTACCGGTCATTATTTTGTATTGATGCTACCCGTGGTTGCGCTCCTTTCGGCGAAGGCCGTGGCAGCGGCCGCGACACGTTTGACCGCCCAGCCTTTGACGCTGGCGCGCGCGGCTCCTTGGGTTTTTCTTGGCTTGCTGTCCATGGGCGATGCCTGGTCTCATCGCTCGGTTTTCTTTGAGTGGAGCCGGGAAGAGGCCAATGTTCGGATGTACCCGGAAAATCTCTTTCAGGTTTACCCCGTTATCGCAGATTATCTCAGGACCCATTCCCCGCCCTCAGCCACCATCGCGGTGTTCGGCTCGGAACCGGAGTTGCCCTTTTACGCGCATCGGCGATCTGTCACGGGCTACATTTACATGTATGATTTGGTGCAGCCGCAGCCATTTCGCGAGCGCATGGAAAAGGAAATGATTTCGGAAGTGGAACAGGGTCGCCCCGATTATATTATCTTTGTGAACCTTCTCATGTCCTGGCTGCCGTTTCCGGAGGAAAACCTTAAGGGTATCCAAGACTGGATGGAGCATTACACCGAAAGCCATTATGCGCCGTATGGCGTGGTGACTTTTCCGCCCAACCAATATTGTTTCAGGCCGGATTGCCTGAAGCTGGTCCCGGCCAGAAATCGGTTCATCATCATTTTTCAGCGCAAGGATTTAACATCTGTTGGCGCGAAGCTTCCAGAATCCACGTTATGATCGAGCAGCCAGCATTGGCCCCGGAGCCACGCTCGACATCATGGCGAAGTTACTGGCCTGCATTGTGGATTTTGCTGGTTTTGACCTTGGTTGCGGCAGAGCGGCTTCGGTTGCTCTCGGTGCCATTGGAGCGTGACGAGGGCGAGTACGCCTACGCGGGTCAACTCATGCTTCAAGGGGAACCGCCCTATAAGCTGGCCTATAACATGAAGATGCCGGGTATCTACGCTGCCTACGCTTTAATCATGGCAGTGTTTGGACAGACAACAGAGGGCATTCGCCTGGGTTTCATGTTCATCAACTTTGGGGCCATCGTGCTGATGTATTTTCTCGGCCGCCGTTTTCTCGATCGCGCGGGTGCCGTTGCAGCAAGTGCCATGTACGGTTTGCTGTCGGTCAGCCCAAGCGTGGTGGGCATGAACGCCCACGCCACGCACTTCGTCGTTTTGGCAGCACTGGGTGGGATCTTAGTGCTGTTGCGCGCGCAAGACACCGGTCGCCTTTCCCGATTTTTCTGGAGCGGCGTGCTCTTTGGCATCGCGTTTCTGATGAAACAGCCCGGCGGCGCTTTCGGTCTCTTTGGATTCACAGTATTGTTATGGAGTGCGTGGCACGAGCAACCACGGGACTGGAAGACCAACGGGTTGCGCCTTGCATTGTATGCGGCGGGTGTCGCGGCGCCGATTGTTTTGACGGGGTTAATTCTCTGGCGGGCCGGTGTGTGGGACAAATTTTGGTGGTGGACGGTGGATTATGCCCGCGTTCATGCCACGGCGCTGACTTGGTCGGATGGAATGAGTAATCTGGCCAATTATATCAAACATGTGCATTGGGATTGGTCGTTTTGGTTCCTGGCCATGTTGGGACTGACCATTGTGCTGATGGAGAAACGGCGCATGGAGGACAAGTTTTTCTGTTCGTCATTTCTATTTTTTTCCGCTGCCGCCGTTTGTCCCTCGCTGCATTTCACCGCCCATTATTTTGTGTTGATGCTGCCGGTTGTTGCGCTCCTGGCGGCAAAGGCCGCGGCAATGGCCGCAGCACGGCTGAGTGGCAGGCCGCTGGCATTAGTGCGCGCGGCTCCGTGGATTTTTCTTGGTATTTTGTCGATTGGTGACATCTGGTCTCATCGCCTGATTTTTCTTGAATGGACATCGGAAGAAGCCGCCGTGCAGATGTACCCGGATAATTATTTCCAGGTTTATCCCGTTATCGCAGATTATCTCAGAACCCATTCGCCGCCCTCAGCCACGTTAGCGGTGCTCGGCTCAGAACCTGAATTGCCATTTTACGCCCATCGTCGTTCCGTGACGGGCTACATTTACATGTACGATTTGGTGGAGGAACAGCCCTATCGCCAGCGCATGGAAAGGGAAATGATTTCTGAAGTGGAGCAAGGGCGTCCCGATTTTATAGTCTTTGTGAATGTATTCTTTTCCTGGCTTCCATTCCCATCGGGAATTGACAACGGAATCCGAGCTTGGTTGACCAAGTATTGCGAAAGCCAGTATGAGCCGTACGGTGTCGTCACATTTCCGCCCAACCAATATTGCTTCAGGCCGGATTGCCTGAGCCTGGTTCCTGCCGGAAATCGATTCATCACGATATTCCGGCGCAAGCCCGCAACTTTAAATCCTAACCCTTCAAAATCCGCGCCATGACGGCGGGGTCAACGTTGCCGCCGCTAAGGATGACTCCAACTCGTCCACCAATTGGCGACGCGTCACCCATCAGCGCGGCCAAACCGAGCGCGCCTGAAGGCTCGACCACCAGCTTCATGCGGAAGAACAATACGCGCACGGCCTCTTCAATGGCCTCTTCCGTTACCGTTTTCATTTCGTCCACATTTTCCAGCACCAGCGGAAAAGTCAATTTTCCCAATGACGCCGTGCGCGTGCCGTCAGCAATGGTGCGGGGATTGGTCACGGTTTGCAGTGTTTTGGTGCGGAACGAACGGTTGGCATCGTCACCCAGTTCCGGCTCAACGCCCGCGACACGAATTTTGGGCGCGACGTGTTTGGCGGCCACGGCGGTGCCGCTGAGCAACCCGCCTCCGCCGCAAGGTGTGACGATCCAATCCAGCGACGGCACTTCTTCCAGCATTTCCAACGCCACTGTGCCTTGGCCGGCAATGACATCGGGGTGATCAAAAGGAGGGATAAGCGTGTAGCCATGCTTCTGGATCAATTCCTGGCACACGCGTTCGCGGCTGGGGTTGTCCGGGTCGCACAGGACGATTTCAGCGCCATAACTTTCGCAGCCGGCCTTCTTGGGCGGGGAGACGTCTTTAGGCATGACGACCACCGCCCGCGCACCCAACAATTGACAGGCCAGCGCCACCGCCTGGCCGTGGTTGCCAGAGGAAAAGGTCACGATGCCTCTTTTGCGTTCCTCCTCGCCAAGCTGCGAAATGGCATTGAATGCGCCTCGGAATTTGAAGGCCCCGCCGCGTTGCAAGTTTTCACATTTGAAGAAAATCTCCGCCCCCGTCAACCGGTTGATGGTGCGGGAAGTCATCATGGGCGTTTTATGGGCGTGCCCGCGCAATCGTTCCCGGGCTGCGACAATGCGGTCGAACATCTTCAACATAGACACTCTAAACTTCGATTTTCCAGGCGATCAACCTCAAAAGAGGCCGCCGCGAGATCCGTAATGCCCAAAAACAAATAATATTCAATAGTCCTACTGACTCCTACTGGCTACTACTGACTCCTACGATAGCCTTTCCCTTGCCCATCTTCCGGTAAGGCTTCTCCCATTCCCAAGCCTTAATTGGCTAAAGAAGGCTTAATTAACCTGAATTCGCCTTTACCGATTAAGGCTTCGCTCGCGAAAGCGACAAAATTTGCCCCTGGCTGCCGGGAAGGGCCCGCCGGCACCAATCCAGCCAGAGAAAAACTTTTTTTACCGATATTCACTTATATCCACCGATATTGACCTTTACTGGCTCGACCGATTCTTGGGCGGTTTGCCGGGTCAATTCCTGGCTTTTTGGCTGGCCTGCCCGCCCCTTGTCTGGCCCGAAAAGGCGTGAGACTTTTTGAACAGAAGGAAACGGAGGACGCGAAGAAGACGGGAGACGAAATGGAAGTGGAACTTCCGCCTTCGTTACCTTTGTTGCCTTATGTAAGCCGTTTTCGTCCCGTTAATCCTGTCTGCCCGAATGCCCGATTTTTCTTTTTCAATGAACAATGCGCGAAGCGCCTGACTGACCGCACTATACCATAAGTTTTTGGGACTGCAAGTAGTTCTTTTATGGAGGATGGATCGCCGAGCGTTGGCATTTTTGGGCCGTTTTGCTGACGGGTCAGGTCCGCGAAAATTGGAATACCGCTCCCAAAGAAGGAATTGGAACCGGAGACGAGGGTCGGAATCGAGCCCGTTAGTTCAATTACGAGAGGTAAACGCTTGTGCGGCTATTCGAATCAAGAGCGTAATTGATGGCGTTTGTCAGAGCGGCAATCCATCATCATCTTGAATTTTCTTCCACCACAGCTTTCCCTTTGGTTACAATTCCAGAGAGTAATATTTTAAAAGGACAAAAAGTGATGTCAGCGCCAGATCAACAAGATGAATCGCTCGCTCGCGCGAAGAATAAGACGCTCGTTGAAACTAATGCTCAGGCCATCTTTGAGAATCTTCGCAAACTCAGCGGCGCTCCTGCCGTTCATCGCCGCCGATGGATTTGGGAATTACTCCAGAACGCGGCTGATGCAGCAGATTCAATCACTGGCAAGAATCGAGTGCAAATTGATGTCGCAAACAACAAGCTTCGTTTCAGCCATAATGGGTCTTCTTTCACGCCATTGGAGATATGTCACCTGATTTATCATGGCTCATCAAAGCACGAGGAACAGAACAAGCGAGGTAAGTTCGGGAGTGGGTTCCTGACGATCCACATGGTTTCCCACAAAGTGCGAGTTTGTGGCATCCTCGAAAACAATCTAATGCGCCAAAGATTTGAGTTCTTTCTCGACAGAAGCGGTGAGGTGCCGCAGGCAATACAGGAAAACATGGAGATTGCGTGGGATTCCTTTCTGAAATCCCGTCGCGCAGTCGATTTCAATGAATCTGAGGATTTCAGCACGATTTTTGAATGCGAACTCAACTCGGATGCTCAGGCTGTTGTTGATCTGGGGCTGACCGATCTTGCAAGAACAGTTCCGTATGTCCTGACATTCGTAAATGAATTGGAGAAGATCACGGTCTGCACACCGGAGGGCACGAAGTCCTGGTGCAGGGGGCAGCCCCTGAGCGATGGAGACCTCACCGTCACTGAGGTTACTTGCACTGGTCCTAATCACCATAAGGAAACCGTGCGTATTGCTCTGGTTGGGGATCACGTCGATGATGTCGCATTGGCAGTTCTTTTGTGTCAGTCAGGTAATACCTGGGAAGTTGCGGTTGACGATTCAACGCCACGGTTGGAGGAGTTGGGCATCATCGGCGATGGCGGGCGCGGCTTGTGCCTGCACAGCACCTTGGCCATGAAGGTGATGGCGTGGGATTTGGAGCAGCGGCCCGAGGCCGTGGTAGTGGGACTGCTGGCCCAACAGTGTTGGGCCCAAAAACACCGGCCCAAAGGCGAGACGCGCGCGCAACGGACTTGGCGAAGCAGCCGCATGTCCAAGCGCTGGGCCGAGGTGTTGCAGA
>Ga0182024_10006580_pt1 | contig 25445 bp, 28 predicted proteins | sample P32metaG_FD_120480 | JGI IMG/M metagenome (GOLD analysis project Ga0182024, IMG submission 120480) | Permafrost microbial communities from Stordalen Mire, Sweden - P3-2 metaG (Illumina Assembly) | ecosystem: Environmental > Terrestrial > Soil > Wetlands > Permafrost | place: Sweden: Stordalen...
TTCATTAGGCGGCTGGTGAGGGGCGATCGTGGCTGTGGCGTGGTCGCGAGCGCGTGTGGGCGTCGACGGTGGCGTCTTTGGGTGTTGTGGGTGCGCGGGTGCGGTGGTGGCGGGTGTTCGCGTGCGCGTCGAAGCGTTCAGGCCCGCGTGCGTCGGGGGCGTGTGTGCTCCGGTGGGTAGCGCGCGGAGTTTGGTGAACGCGTTGACTAGTTCGGATGACCATGGCCAGTTCTGTTGGACGCGCACGATCTGCTGGCGGCCGGTGCGTATGAGGCGTGGGCGGCGTGGAGGAGGGTGTAGCGAAGCCGTTTCGGTTCGGCGTAGCGAGTGGCCCGTCGAGGCAGAGCAGTTGGGTCCAGGCGGTGAGGTCTTGCGCGGTGAGGACGAGTTCGAGCCAGGCCATGTTCGGGACGATGTCACGGAACGGGAAGTTCTTCAGACCGGTTTGTTTCGCGCAGCGGATCAGGTTCTCGACGCAGGCGTGTTGACGGTGACGGCTTCGAGCGCGGCGATGTCGATGTCGGTCTGGTCGGTGATGAAGCACTGGAACCGGTAGCCGTTGTGGTCGGTGAACATGAACTGGGCGCCCGGGTGGGGTCTTTCCCGCCGGCAGATCACCCGTACGCTGTCGGGCGAGTCGGCGAGCGCAACATCGAGTTCGATGACTGCGGCGCCGTCGCGTTCGTCGCCGGCTTGGGTCAGGGCCGGAACCCAGCCGGCCTCGCCGGCGGCGAGGATCTGTTCGGAACCGATCATAAGGGAAATCCGATCGAGAAGCGCAGGTCACGGTCGATGAGCGCTTCGATGAAGTCGTGCGTCGCGCCCGCCGAGTCGGCTCGCACCAAGATCTGGGTCGAACCGTCGTGTTCGTCGCCGGACTCGTGACAGTGGCGGATGTCGGCTGGGAGTCGCGCGATCGCGAGGTCCACGACCTCGACCTGATCTGCCGCATCGTTCGAGCCGGCATTGCCCGGACGGAGCTTCGCCGCGAGGGCTTCGCCCGTCTCATACAATCAACCCGACGGGCGAACGCGGGACCACCCGGTTCTCGCACATGGAGGTTCCGTACATGCCATGGATCTCTGACCGCGCGGGGCCCACCAACAACTAGCGATAACGCTGCTGGGATATTGCCTTCCGTTTCCGTAGACCACGTCGGCACCCCGGATACGGTGATTACGCGGCTCAATGGCCCGGCCTGCACGTGCCCCTACCGACGCTTCGCCAACGCCCTCACGGACGCCAACGCACGGTTCGGGGTCATCGTGGGTCGCTACCCCTTCGATGTAGCGCTCTTCCATCTCCTCCTCCACGCCGGTTTATCCCGGCGCACCCACGCACCGGTCCGCCCCAGTGCCTCGCATCGGTACTCTGCCGCTCGCGGTTCTCCCTCTCGCGACCAGGGGTGTTGCCTTCACCCATTTCGACTGGCCGTCGGTATCGAAACGACTGGTTCTCCTGTTCCATGCCAGCGCCCGCGACGAGCTCACGCCACCTCCACACAGGACACCGCCAGGACAGCACGCCAGCTCGCCTCCTGGCCCAGGGCACGCCACTCCGGCACACCTTTATCCCAGGGGTTCCATCCGCCCCCAGTTTCGATGCCATCAGTTTTCGGTTTCGATGCGTCCGCAGTGGTTCACACACGTTCGTCTTCTCGTCGCACACCTTGCCCCGCTCCCGGCGAGACGTTCCGCATCGCTCACGACCCCGGCTCTTGACCGACGCCGCATACGGTGGTCTGAGATCTCCGTCTGCTCGGCGACCTCGGAGGGCCTACCTCCATCACTGACACAGCACGGTTCATGCAGGCAACCTTCTACATGCCATCACTCCCCTTTCAGGAGACACGACGGAACCCGAACCCGTGCTCGTAGTTCGGTGCCGCATCTTCCTTCTCCGAATGTGCGCCCACCAACGTCGCGTCGACATCCAACACGAACTCGTCGGGACGTACATCCGCCGACCAGGCCCGCTCCCGGGCGCTCGCCCGCGCGGCCCGCAACCCGGCCAGACCGTCCGAATGGATCGAGTCGATCACCCGCCACGCCGTCGCGTTCGACGCGACCTGACCGAACAGTTCGGGCTGATTGCGCAACACCGCCAGATCCGACAGACAATCGCCCCCATCGACGAGCATCACCGCAAGCTGAGCCAACACCACACCCGGATCATGGGCCGAACGACGCTCACGCGTATGCGCCATCCCCGCCGACAACGCACTCGTCAACCCAAGCTGATCGGCGAGTTGCGCGACAAGCGCCGCGCCAACATGACCGACCACACCCCGTCCGCCACCATCACCCGCACCGGACGCGACGCACGAGTACCGCTCACCATAGAAGTGCCCTTCTGGTGGCAACGGCATTGGAGCCCGGCGGCGCACTAGAGTGCTCGGCGCCAACGCAAACCGTGTGATCTCGTCGCGCTGGGGGAAGATTTGCGCCTTCTCCAAGATACTGATGGCGAAGCGATCGGCAAAGGACGCCGCCTTCGCTCACTGCTAGACAGGGGAGGCTTCAAAGAGCTCTGTAGTCTCGGCCGCGGCGCGCGATCGGTGTGGACGCTCGTGAGCGAGACGAACAAGCGGTGGGCATCCGCGATTGTCTTACTCTCTATCTTCGTAGCCGGGCTGCCTATCGTTGGCATCATTGTCGCGTCGATCGTTATTGGGCGAGTCGCGGCGTATGGACGTGGTCAATCGATCCGGCCGGATGTCGCCCTCGGCCTTTTGATTCTGCCCGCGTTGCTGTTCTTCCAGGAAGTGTCCAAGCAGACACTGAGGTTCGTGGGTGGCTCGCTCAAGCGGAGGACCGACTTCGCGCTGCAGCACGAACTGCTCGACGCGGCACTCCTCCCGCGCGGTATCAGTCATCTCGAAAACGCTGAACTAGCGTCGGCGTTCGCGACGGCACGGAATCTTTCCCCTTTCGGGTATTCGCCGGGGAGTGCCGTCGATCAGTTGAGTTTTGCCATAATCAATCGTCTTCAACCTCTGTTCGCGATTGTCCTGATCGCATTCTTGCAGCCGGTACTTGCTCTCTTCGTCCTTCTGGTTTGGCTATTAATGCAGCTGATTACCGCCCGCCTCTTGGGCAAGGTGATCATGAGCACGGTTGCCTCCTTCGTTACACCGGAGGTTGCATATCTCCGAGACGTCGTACTGACTCCGGCTGCGGCGAAGGAGGTCCGCATCTTTGGTTTGGGGCGATGGCTGACTGATCGCGTATCGTCAATACTTGGGAGCCAACTCGATTCGATGGCATTACAGGATCGCGACCGTGGTCGGCTCTTCGCGATTCTCGGCGGTGTCGTCGCTACCGGTCTCGCGTTTTCGGCATTCGCGATAGCCCACGCTGCCATTTCCGATCGAGTTTCGCTTACGACGGCATCCCTACTTTTTTTCGCGGTAATACAGGTCTTCATAGTTCCAGACATACTCCCCGACATCCCGCTTCTTTATGGTATGATGTCGGTACCTCAGATTCGCCAAGCTCGTTCGATAGCCGTTTCAAGCGAGCAGTTAGCTCCGCCAGCTAGCCAACCCGCACCCACGAGTCTGCGACAAGAAATCGCGTTTAGGGACGTGCACTTCTTGTACCCGGATGCGAGCGAGCCTGCGATCCAGGGCCTCGACCTGAGAATTCGAGTCGGTGAGCGCCTGGGGCTCGTTGGCTCGAACGGGGCCGGAAAAACAACGCTCGTGAAGCTTCTCGCTCGCCTATACGAGCCGACTGCAGGCCAGATTACAGCTGACGGTGTCGACCTGTGTGAGGTCGACACTGATAGCTGGCGTACCCACCTGGCGGTCCTGTTTCAGGACTTCATCCGCTACCCGCTCCCAGTGCTCCAGAACATCTCGCTCGGCGCTGAGGCAGGCGACGAGACGCGGCTTCACATGGAGCAAGCTTTGAATGCCGCTGCCGCCACAGCTGTCGTTACGCGGCTGCCGTCCGAGGATGCACCTCTGTCAGCAACTGTCCAAGGGGGCGTCGATCTCTCGGGCGGCGAGTGGCAACGAATCGCGCTCGCAAGGACATTGTTTCTCGTACTGCGCGGCGCTCGTATCCTGATTCTCGATGAACCTACCGCTAACCTCGACGCGGTTGCCGAGCAAACATTCTTCGACTCCGTTCTGCGATCGGAGCTCGTATCCCGACCGCCGGGAGGCGAGCCGATTACGACTCTCCTGATAACTCACCGCTTCGCGACGGTTCGTCACTGCGATCGAATCGCGGTCATCGAAGGGGGTCGTGTCATCGAAGAAGGATCGCACGACGAGCTCATGGTTAGCCAAACACGATATGCCGAGATGTTCAACGCGCAGGCCAGGACATTCGAGACGGGTGAGATGCACCAGTGATGAATCCCGCGCCTGCACCCCGCCAGAAGGTGTCGACGAGCGACGCCCTGCGATGCGCTGCAGACCTAGCGTTCCGCCACAGACGCTCTTTTCTCATCGTTCTGTTCTTTCCCGTCGTTCCAATAGCGGTTGGCTTCACGGCGCTCGCTGGACGGCTCTTCATAAGCGCCCATGACTCGCACAGCACATCGCGCGCAGTAGTCGCCGCCGCAATCCCAGCGTTCGCAATCGGTGTCGCGGTCGTTATCGGATTCTGGCAAGGAACGACGGGGGCTGTGCGACTCGCCTCCTTCACGTCAGCCGAGCTCGATCGGCGTCTGCTTCCCATAGTCGCCGAGATGCCTACGCTCGCGATCGAAGCTGACCCGACAATACTCGATCAACTCGAAGTCGTAAGGACGAGGCGTCAGTCATTGTTAGCGTTTATTTCCCTTGTCCGAATTGCAATAATCGTAGCTATGTCGATCATTATATCAAGCGCACTATTGCTTAGTGTCGACATTCGACTCGTTGTTGCACCGCTTGCAACGCCACTCGTCGTCATCGCCTACTACCTGAGCGAAAGGGCAATCGCGAAGGCCGAACAATCGGTGGCGCCTCTTCGCCGCGTCTCGCTAGCCCTCTTCGATCTCGGAATCACTGCAGGTCCTTCCAAAGAGATACGGACCTCGCGCAAAACCCATATTCTAAGTCAGCTTCATCGCGAAATCAATATCGAGATCGATGAAAGACTCAGACGGGCGGCGTGGAGAAGCCTACTGCTCCGCGGCGCCGCATGGCTGGGCATTAGCATTGCTGTCGCGACCAGTCTGGCAATCGTTCTTACCTCCGGCCAAGGTCAGCTCCAGGCTGGCGACGTCTTCATCATCTCGATTGCGATGATTCAACTTGCCAACGTGGTACCGGCCGCCGCCAGCGCCGCGTCGCAATTCGGAGACATGCTTGAAGTTGCACGGACAGTAACCCGGCTCCTCCACCTCAACGATGCTCCTGTTCGTACGCCTCTTATGGTCGCCGGGCAAGACGACACCAGCCGGCCGGGCCTGAGGCTCGACAAAGTCACGTTCCGCTATCCCGGGGCTGAGCGGGACGCACTTAGCGACATCAATCTTGAGCTCCAATCGGGATCAGTCGTTGCGCTCGTTGGCCAGAACGGCGCCGGAAAGTCCACACTCGTCAACGTAATTACCCGTCTTTACCTACCGACCGACGGACAACTTCTTTTGGACGTTCCAGAGATCGGCGACGACCGTGAGTGGTACCGAAACGTCAGTATCGTTTGCCAGCAATTCGCGTGCTTCCAGCTGATCGCGAGGGAGACCGTCGGAGTTGGTGATTTGTCGCGCGTCAGCGATGAGAACGCCGTGCTTGACGCGATCCGGCGCGCCGATGCCGACCCGGTGCTCGCAGACCTGCCGATGGGCCTCTCGACTCGATTGGGAGCGCGAGTCGGAGGACGTGACCTGTCGCTCGGGCAGTGGCAGCGCCTTGCTGTCGCTCGCGGCTTCATGCGTCGATCAGCGCTGGTTCTGGCCCTGGACGAACCAACGGCCGCGATCGACCCGATCAGCGAGCAACGGCTACTCGAGCGATGCTTCGCCGAGGCGCGAAGCATCGCGGATCGGCACGGTGCGGTCGTTGTCGTCGTCTCGCATCGCTACGCGGTAGTTCGGCATGCGGACCTCATTGTCGTGCTCGAGCAAGGTCGAGTCGTCGAACAGGGCGGCCACAATGAGCTTCTGCACGCGGGCGGCCGCTATTCCACGATGTACCAGGCGCAGGTAGCGGCGTACCGCTGACGGTAGGCCGCGCGACTTCATGGAGGTGACAACATGGGATTGTCGCAGGGCTATTGCGCCGACGCTTTCGAGGGCGTTCGAACCATATTCGACGAAAACTTCGAGCGTGGCTACGATCGAGGCGCGACGCTCTCGGTGTACGCGGACGGCGCCCCCGTCGTCGATCTCTGGGGCGGTCGAAGTATCCCGGACCCTGGCCTGTCGGAGGCGTACGCACGCAACTCGCTTCAGTTGATCTTCTGTGCCACCAAGGGCCCGTCCGCGGTGTGCGTCAATAGCTTGGCTGATCAAGGCGTCCTAGATCTCGATGTTCCAGTCGCTGAGTACTGGCCGGAGTTCGCGCAGGCAGGCAAGGAATCCATTACTACGAGAATGGTCCTCGCGCATCGCTCTGGACTTGCTGTCCTTGACGAGGGCGTGTGCCTGGAGGACCTCGAGAACACGGGTCGGCTCGATCGGATTATCCAGCGTCAAGAGCCTGCGTGGCCTCCCGGATCAGCACACGGCTATCAGATCCTGACTTCGGGCTTCATCCTGGACGGCGTCGTCCGACGAGCTTCTGGACGGTCGCTGAGAGAAATATTCGCGACGGAGATTGCAGAGCCATTGGGATTGGACGCCTGGATTGGATTGCCTGCCGCGCAGAGGCATCGGCTGTCGTATGTCAGGTGGAGCACTGACCGCCCGGATAAGCAACTCCTCGGCGGGCTCAGTACTGGATCGTTCGATGAAGTAATGCTGCTAGCTCGCGCCTTGCGAGATCCGATGTCAGCATTCAATCGGTCGATGACGATAAATGGAATCCTGAACTCGGGCGAGTTTGCTACCACACCGGGGGGGATGCTGAACCACCCCTTGTTGTGGTCCGCCGGATGGGCCGGCTCGGGAATGGTCGCGAACGCGTCATCTTTGGCCCGTCTCTACGCGGCGTGCATAACCGAGGTCGATGGTTTGCGCGTGCTCAGCGAGAGCGCCGTCGACGACGCAACCCGCCAGCAGAGCTGGGGCACTGATATGACTACTGTCATGCCAACACGGTTTGGTAGCGGGTTCCACCTCCATCAAGAGCGCGCTCCGATGCTCTCGGACGCGTCGTTCGGGCATTCCGGTATGGGGGGAACCATCGCGTTCGCGGATCGTCGCTATGGCATCTCGTTCGCATACGTTACGAATTTTCTCCGGGTCGACGAGCTGTGCCGTCACCGACTTGTCAGGGCGATTACCGATGCCGTCCACAATATAGAAGCCGGTTGACGATGCGCGTTTGAGTGCGGTGGTCTCCCCGGTCCGACGACGGCGCGCTATTTCATCTTTCATAGCGGCCCAGACTCGGAGGGTTGGACCCAAGCAAGAGTGCACCGTCCGAATTTCTGACCGACCTCACTGCGCGCGACACTCGACCATCGGGGCCTGGCAACGTTCGTGCTAGTAGTCGTTGGGCCACTTATAGGTCCGCGAATCTATTTTCGCACCGATTGGCGCGACGACGGCGGCGTAGTGCTCCTTGCCAACATCGAGGTCGGCCATCATCCAATCCTTGCCGTCGTCTACGCGAGTCAGCCCGGGCTCCTCGCCGGTTGACACTGCGAAGGAGCGGAGGGACAGACGCAAGCCAACTCCGCGAGCCTTCACATAAGCTTCCTTGCGCGTCCAGACTCGGTAGAACAGCTCACGCCGATCGTTGGATGGCCCCGTTTGAAACGCCGCGACCTCTTCGCAGGCGAAAAAGCGCCGGGCGAGGTCTACGAAGGGCAACTCTCGCGCCATTGCCTCAGCGTCGACACCGACTGATCCAGTACCACTGATCGCGACGAGGCACAATCCAAGTGTGTGACTCAAATTGAACTTCGGCGCCTTTGGATCCATCAAGAAGGGCTTGCCGTGCGCTTTACCACAATGCGCGCACTGAAGCACGATCGGAACTCTCCGTGGCGCGATCCCAAGGGCCGCGCCCAACAAGGTCCGTAGCGCGGCGCGAGACGCTACCAACTCGTCCTGCCCGGCTCGGGTCCGCCGTCGTTCCGCTCGATCCTTCTCGTGGTCCGGAAGCTGGCTCCAACACCAGTCCAACGGGGCGCGTCGAGGATCAAACCGCCACACCACGACACCGTCGTCGCGGGCGCCTCCGCGACGGACATCCACGATTTCAGAGGATACCTCCTCAATGCAACCTCGCCCGACCGTCCCGTTCGAGTGTCCGAGCGAGACCGTCAAACGCCCCCCGCACTCTGCGCGGCGACTTTGCGCACGAGGCTGCGCCGCAAACATGGAGCCGCCGGGCCAAACCTACGCTGGGACCCACGTTGCCTTTGTGGACTGTCGACGGGGCCGCAGTCGCCTCGATGCGAGCCTGTAGCGTGGTCGTGTGCTATCGGGGACGCCGTTCGTTGACCTACACGACCCTGAATTCCTCACCGACCCCTTTCCGACCTACAGCAGGCTCCGTGATCATGCGGCGGCGTATTATGTCTCCGCGGATGACGTCTGGATTCTGACCCGGTACGACGACGTTGCCCGTGCGGCCCGGTCGCCGGGAATTTTCTCCTCTCGCGTGGGCCTCGCGGCTGCGGCTCGGCGAAGCGGGACCGGCGTATCGTTTCGGATCGGGGCACCCAATGTACGCTTGCTCCTATCGCTCGACCCTCCTGAGCACACAGCATTCCGGAGGGCCGTCTCGGCCGCTTTTACGCCGCGCGCCATCGATACACGCGCGGCGAGGGTGGCATCGATCGCCGACGAGTTGCTCACCGATCTCGTCGACCGAAGCTTGTCTAACGACGCCGACTTCTATCGCGATGTCGCCGAGCCGCTTCCAGTGCGTGCGCTCGCCGAGATGCTCGGCGTTCCACCCGAAATGCACGCTGAACTCCGCTCCTGGACGCGGGTCATCACGTCGGATCTCGATCCGAGGACGGCTGAACAACAGGCGGGCGTCGGAATGGACATGCTGCGCTTCTTTCGCTCTGCGGTACGCGAGCGTCGTCGTGCAAAGCGCGACAGTGACGACGTGATCAGCGTGCTTGCGCGCGCGACGGAGTTTGGGCTTTCCGACTACGAAGTCACCGCGTTCTGCGCGTTTCTGCTATTCGCCGGGATCGAAACCACGACAAACCTACTCACGAACCTCGTAGCCGTATTGACATCCGAACCAGACGTTCAGCGGGAGCTGCGCTCGAATCCAGACTTCGTCGGCGGGGCCCTCGAGGAGGCGCTCCGCTTCGATGCTCCTGTGCAGGGGATGTGGCGTGGCACGACTGAAGCGGTGAAAGTCGGGGACACCGTTATCCCAGCCGGAGCGCGCGTACTGCTCGCGTTCGGCTCCGCGGGCCGCGACGACAGGCACTACGAGAATGCGAATCGCTTCGTCCTCCGCCGAGGCGCAACGGACCACCTCGCGTTCAGCGCAGGGCCGCACTATTGCCTCGGCGCCTCGCTCGGTCGACTCGAAGCGGCGGAGGCGGTACGAGCACTGCTGCGGAGGACGGCGTGGATCGACGCGACGGACTCCGAGCGAACGACGACCCTTGTGCTACACGGTTTCGTTGCGCAGGGTGTTTGCGTGACACCTCGCTAGCGCGCCACTCGTGGTCAGGGCCGAACCACCCGCGACGAGATTGTTCTCCCGCCCAGCGCGTCATCGCATGGCTCGATGCCAAGCCCTGGCCCAGTAGGCACCTCCAGCCGTCCGTCGAGAAGACGAAAGGGCGGCGTGATATCGCATTGGAAGTAGCGGTCGGACGCCGACGTGTCACCGGGGAGCGTGAAACCCGGCAGCGACGCGAGCGCGACGTTCGCTGCCCGCCCGAGGCCTGTCTCTTGCATTCCCCCGCACCACACCGCGACGCCATGCGCCGCACAGACGTCGTGGACACGTCTCGCCTCGAGCAGCCCGCCCACGCGACCCGCCTTGATGTTGATGATCTCGGCCGCGCCAACGCGGATCGCGTCCGCAGCATCCCTAGCGGACTCGATCGACTCATCGAGGCATATAGGCGTTCGCAGCATTCGCGCGAGTTGCGCATGGCCGAGGAGGTCGCCGGCCGCGAGCGGCTGCTCGAGAAGGATGAGATCGAACTCGTCGAGGCGCGCGAGGTGGCGCGCGTCCCGACGCTCGTAGGCGGCGTTCGCGTCGACCTGCAACGGCAGATCCGGCCAGCGTTCGCGTAACGCTCGCACCGGCTCGACGTCCCAGCCCGGTTCGATCTTTATCTTCACTCTGCGGTAGCCGCACTCAACGAATGCAGCGACCGCGTCGACGAGCTCCGCTGTGTCACTCATAATGCCGACAGAGACGCCAGCGTCGACTGCGACTCTCGTGCTCCCGAGATACGTCGCGAGTGAGAGCCCAACAGCTCGGAGCTCAGCATCGAGCACAGCCATCTCGATCGCGGCCTTGGCCATAGGGTGCCCCTTCACGTCCGCGAGGAGAGACGCCAAGCCGGTGGCCGTGACATCGCGGGCGGCGAAGGTCCGCGGAAGCAGCTGGTGGGTGAGGACATGTTCGACCCCGTCGACGTACTCCGAGGAGTACGTCGGCGCCTCGAGAGCCGTGCACTCGCCCCAACCGAAGGAGTCCGACCCGACGACGCGCAGGATGACGGCTTCCTTGTGCGTCAGTGTTCCAAATGATGTTCGAAACGGCTCTAGAAATGGTATTGATACTCGCCTGATCTCGATGGCCTCGATCCTCATCGGACCTCGATTGCCGACGTCGTGGTTCCGACTGGGACGAGCCGAGGGTGGGCGCGAGACACGAGATCGATTCGCGCTTCGGTGACTGCGTCGATCGAGTCGACATGAACCCCGGTGCGCGCAAGTATGTCGCGTGCAGGCGTGCGCCCGTCAAAAGCGTTGCGAAGCTCCGCGTAGCGTTGCGGTAAGCGCCCCACAGGATGCCCGTGCTGCTTCCGTTCGACGTACCGATCGCCGTCGAGTACGAACGGCGTGCGCGGCGTCGCGGCTGGAACGAATCTGGTCGCGAGGAACTGCTCGTTAATGACCTGCTCGTATCGCTCGGGAAGGACGAGCTTGGAGCAATAAAACCACAACATCGGCGAGCGATCGGCGAGCAGAACATTCGCCAGCTGCCACCGCTCAGTGTCTGTCATCGCCTCGTACCGGGTCCGCAGCTCGGGATCGCGCAGGTGCACGACCCACCGCCGACACTCCGCCTCATCGAAGTCGTTTGCCCTTGGGAGGAGAATCGACACCCCGGCGTCTGTGCACAGGTCGCGGAGGCGCGAGACGTTATAGGTCCACTCGATCGGCTGGATTACGGCGTCGGCGACCTTCGACTCGTGGTCGCCCCGCATCGCCCGCAACAGGCCGCTCGGTAGGCCCGGAAGGTGCTCGCTCTCGAGTTCCATCAGCGTCCGGGCGATCCGTGCTTGCATATCGAGGTCCGCTTGTGCATCGCGCCCTGCGAGTAGCCGCACCGACTCCTGGACGGACTGCGTCGCGATACGATGGTAAGCGTTGTACACCATCAATTCGAGGATGCCATCAGGTCGCATCGCGCGAACCAACGCTGCCAGTGCATGCCCGGGTTCTGCGTTGTGGTGGATAACGCCGGTGCAGATGATGAAGTCAAACTCGCTGTCATGGCTCGCCTCGTTGATCGATTCTTGGCGAAGTGTGAGATTCCCAATCCCGAGGTATCGCCGGATCGCGTCGGCGTTAGCGAGCGAGGTCGTCGAGAGGTCGGAACCTACGACCTGCGCACTCGGGAACAGGAGCGCTGTCTCGACGGCCTGGTTCGCACCACACCCCGCGACCCACACATGGTCGACGCGAGGGAGCACGGGTTCAGCGAAGGCACCGAGATCGAGGTTCAGGAAGCGAAGGCCGAACGCCGCATCGTCGTAGCGGAAGAACTGGCGCGATGGCCACCGGTACGGGTATCGACTGTAGAACGACGCATTGACGGAGTCCGCTGTGCCACGGTCCCGGGTCACCCCGGTCGGGTCGGGCGTCAACATGATGCACTCCTATGGGTTCCCTTCGAGCAGTTCCTCGGCAGAGCGCATGACGTTGTCGGGCGCCATGCGATCGACTTCGCGGTATCGAGTCGTCCGCCGTATCATCGTTACGCCATTCTGCGCGAGCTTGTGTGGCTCGACGAGGCTGATGACCTCAAGTTGCCCGGAGCGCGAAGCCTGCAGCGCCTTGATGTAGTCGACGACCGCGGCGCCCTCGGCCGACGTAAGGAGGTAGTGGAGCACGACTATGCCCCCGGCAGGGTCACTCAGGTGGATGTGCTCCTCAAGGAACTCCAGGCATGCCGGCACGTCGAGCCAAACGAGGCCGAACGGCAGTGCGGCGGACGGGATACGCGCAAACGCCGCCGGGATCTCGTCGTTGACCAAAAGCGTCCGGTCCATTAAGTCGAGCCGTTCGAGCACGCCGCGAACGGCTCCGGCGGAGGATACGTCGGACGTAAGGGCGTCGATCGAGACGAGTAGCGGCTCGTGCGGACGCGCGTAGAATGCCGGCCATGCGAGCGCGGGCGCTTCGAGTACCCACGAGGCTCCGCCGTCCGGCATCGACCCCATTTCCACGTCGAGGAGGTCGCCCGCCTTCCGGTAGACGCCGGCACGCTCCGAGGCCGCGTCGCGCAGGTTTTCCGTTAGGGCGAGCGCGAGGAACGGCGTGGTGTAGCCGGCGCCGACCTCAAGCACGGATGACGGACGAAGCATCCTCGTAAGCGCGTACAGCATGGGCCCGACGAGCTCAGTTCCGCCCGCGGGCGTCCTCAGTTCCTCAAGTTCGCGGAGGAAGAACGCGTCGACGATCATGCCGACTGGAGGACGAAATCGGCCCGGTGCAGGAGCATGCGCGCTTCGACTCCCCTTGCACGACAGGCCAACAGGAACGCGTCGATCTCCAACGACTGCCGGGAGTCGGGCCGCAGGTCGACTGCGAGAATATGGTGCGTCCACGGCTCGAAACCCATCGCGTAGACGTAAGCTTTGCGCGCGTGGAACGCGTCCACGATGGCCAGCGCGCTGCTGGCATCGGACGCAGCGAGGCGCCGCGAGTCCGCGAGCGCGTTCGGGACACTGTGCGCGAAAAGAGGACCGTAGAGCCACGGCAACGGAGCGCCGACGCACTCCATCCCTATGAGGATCGCGTCGAAGTCACCGACGATCGCGGCTGTGCGGACATACACCGCAGGATCGTCGTTGGACGAGTCAATGCCGAGTCCGAGATGGCATCCGCCGAGGCGGATCGCATACGCAATCTTCGTGTGGATAGCGAGGTCGGCGTGCTCGCCGATAAAGGGCAAACCGACGACGGTGCAACCCGCGCCGATCGACACTTCCTGTAGCTCGGAGATCTCTACGACGTCCAAGAAACCAATCGACTCGAGCCAAAGCCGCATCGAGGGGTCCACGAGAGTGCCTGGGCCGCTGCGGGGCACGACGACGAGATCCACACGGTGCCGCAGCTGCAGGAGCGTCTCGATCAGCGCATGATCCTGATGGCCGTGCGAGAGGAGCACCGCGTCGATCCGCTCCGGGATGTCGTGGATGGTGAACCGAGACGGCTCGGCGTCGCCAGAGAAACTCACGAAGGGATCGACCAGGACCGACACGCCCGAGCCTTCCACAAGCACGCAAGCGTGGCCGAAGTATCGGACGCGCATGCCGGTCCCCTCGAACCGAGGTGCGGCTGGCGCACGAGACGGTGATTCGGTCGCCTCGAGTAGCTTGGCCGCGCCAACCCCGTCAATCGGCAGCGCGTTCATCAAAACGTCCGCATCCGTCGGCCACGTACGCGCCCGCGCTAGCACGTCGATAAACGGTGAAGAGAAAGGCACCTGCAGCTCGACCGATGACTCGGTAGGGAGGCGCGGCGTGCTCAAGATGAACGGTCGTCGGTCATGCGCGCCGAACTGGATCGACAACCGTTGATCCTGTTCGCGGTAAGCGTCGCTCCGATAGAGCAGCGGTTCGATGAAACGGATGTGCGCGACGTGGCCGAGGTCGTAGAAGAGCTCGATCACTCCAGCGAGGCGCGCCGGTACCTTCGCGTAGAGTGGTTGAAGCGCAGTCCCGTCGGCGGCCTCGAGCAGTCCGTCGAGCTCGATGATCGCCTTAGCGGTCTCAAGAACCGCCGCGCACTCGCGCGTCGTGTGCTCTAGCAGCTGGCGCACACTATCGACCGCATCGACTCCGAGCTCCAAGAACGACCCTCCGGATAGCTTCGGGTCGCTCGCTGCGCGTTGGTGAACGAGCGGTGCGTCGATGAACGAGCGCAGCAATGGGAGATGTGATCGCAGCGCCCACATCGAGGACGTCGCGGGAGCCAGGAGTTGCGGCCATGCGTACCAGCGGCGAACGGTCGGCTCGACAACCGTCGCCGGGGAAAGCACAACCGGCTCGCAACCTGCCATCGACCGGACACTATCGTGATTCTGCCCGTCTCCGCGAGGAACCGCTACTACAATCCAACCATGGGGCGGTGGATCCGCTGGTTCCAGTCATCTGCTGATATTGCGTTGGTCTGCGTCCCGTGCGCAGGCGGCACACCCACGCTTTACGAGCGCTTCGCAGCCGCATCGAGCCACGACTTCCGCGTAGGTGCAGTCCTGCTCGCAGGACGGCAGCAGCGAGTACGCGAGCGCGCGTCGCCGGATATTCTGCAGATAGCGAGCTATCTCGCGACGGCGCTTCTAGTCGAAATCGACCGTCCCTTCGTCCTCTTTGGGCACAGCATGGGCGCTGTGATCGCATACGAGGCCGCGCGCCGCCTCGAAGACGCAGGCCGTGCGCCCATACACCTCGTAGTACTTGGCCACCGTGCACCGCACCTACCGCGACGAAGCCGGCGCATCAGCAACCTCGCCGACGACGCGTTCGCCGCAGCTGTCCGTCGCATCAATCCGGACCTGCCAACCAATCTCGATCTCCTATCGGTCGTGCTGCCGACCGTTCGAGCGGACTTCGCGGCGGCCGAGACCTACCGACCGGTCGACACCCGTCAGTTGCGCTGCAATGTGACAGCACTCCGCGCTCGCGACGACGACGGTGTCACCCTCGACGAGACAGTCGCCTGGGCAGAGGTAACGGTGGGCGACTTCGACTACGCCGTTCTCGACGGCGGCCACATGAACATCGACGTCAGCGCCGAGGCCCTGGCCGACCGAATCGCAAGAGTCGTCACTCGACCGTAAGGTCGCGGCTTAGCGCGTGTTCGAGCCAACGACGCTGGCCCACGGCTCGCGTATGTCGAAGCCGCCGTCCGTTAGGCGCGAACACAGTGTCAGACGGGCAACCGTGGCGTCTCGCTCTGTTAGCAGCGCAGGATCGGCCAAGACGTCTGCCGCAACGAACCCAGGCGCTTCACGGGCGGCCGCGACAATCGGCCCGGCGTCGACGCGCCGAGCCATGTCCGCGACGTTGTGCACAACGAAATGGCCAAACGCGCCGAGATCAGCAGCCCACTCTCGGACGCTTCGCCCGGGCCCGGGCTCGAGCCTTAGGCACGCGGCGACGTGATCGAGCAGGATGCAGCTTGCGTCGAGATTCTCGGCAATGCGGCACGACGCGCGGGTGGACCCCTGAAGACGCGGGTTGACCTCGACGAACATCGGACGACTGTCGTGCACGAGGAAATCAACGCCGAAAGCCCCGCGATATCCGAACTCGCGCAGCAGTACGCCGATCCGGCGCGTGCACGCGTCGAGTTCGTCGAGAACACGAGCGCCGAGATCGGCTACAGCACCGAAATCGTTTCCGCAGTAGCCAAACGGACGGCGGGTCAATGCAGGTACCCCGATGAGCTGCACGGATGCTGGGTGCACGGTGACATCATCCTCCCATACGATCGCTCCGACGTTCACCGGAATCGTGTCGGCGATGAACGGGGCGACACTTACGAGCGAGGCCGGGTTGTCGGGCCACGAGGCCTCGAGTGCCTCCGCACTGTCGACCCGAGCGATCCCGACGCCACCGGTCGTGACACTGCGACGGATCATCATCGCACCTCGGTCGAGGAGTCGCCGGGCGACATCTGTATCGCCGGCATACATATAATGCCACTCGATACGCGGAACGTCGTACGCGGCCATGAGACCTTCGATCCACGGTTTGTGCTCAAAGGCTGACTGGTGCCGGTGGAACATGCCGAGAGACCGACACGACGGACTAGCAAATACCAGATCTGAGAGAAACGCGGACGGGCGATAGGTGACCACGGCAGCGGGCGTCCGTAGTGAGGTCCGAAGCCGCTCCCGGAACTCGCGGACAGGCGCAGTCGCAATGTGTTCATCGATATCGAACGTGTCCAAGTCGACGCGGACGCCCGAGATCCGCTCGAGAGATACGCCATCGAGGTCGGCTCCAGTCGTCCTCGCGGCCCCGATGATCGAATACTTAGCATCGAGCTGCGGCAGTTCGAGCAGCGAGTCGACATCGCTGTCGCGTGTCCCTAGCCAGATGAGTCGGGAAGCGCCGAGCGCGCGGCGCACCTGCTCGATCGCGGCGACTCGACCGCGCTGATGACCTCGACGACCCTTTCGGCCACGCGGCCACGCTGTCATCGATGTAGACGACAACTCGGCGCCCGAGGCGAATCGCGACCGGCCCACGCCTGACATGGTAGAGGAGACGGGAAGGGAGCGGGCCTGGAGACTCCGATCAGAACCAAGTGGTCATCGCGATCGGGCGGCGACAGCGACTATCAGAGCGGAACATTCTGCCGCTCGTGTCCAGGTTCCAGGCGGCTGTCGAACGCGGGTTCGCCACCGGCATCGACCGTGCCGGCCGCAGGGGCTTCGCTACTGAGCGCCATAGCCGAGAAGATCCGGGAGCGCGCGCTGCGCAAATGACGCGCCTCGTGACGCTGCTTTGTCGACCGTCGCTGCTCGACGCGTCCGACGGGGAAGGCCTAGCGGCCTCAGTCGGAGATTCGCGCGCTAGCAACCGCTTCTTGGTCAGTTCGGCGAACCATTGCTCGCGACGTTAATCCAGTTCGAGTACGTCGGCGTGAAGTGCAGCGCGAGAACGTGGGTTGCGAAGCAGCCAATGCTGGATGGACAGAGTCCTGCGCGTTGTGTTGTTGTCAACGAGGTACATATCGCGGTCCGATGGCGGGTTCTTGTCGATCAGGTTCAGGAACGGCGGTAGCTCACTCAGATTGCGAGATCGAGCCGACGATCGCACGGGTTTTCGACCCGTGGTCGATACGCGGCATTCGGCACCATATCGAACGGAGCACATCCCAGAGACGGTGCGTACAGCAAGACCGAATGTCAGGCACACAGCTCTGAGAGGGGCCGCGGCTTCACGGTATCGCCCGTCTGTGGGAAGATTCCGAGAGATGGCCATACACGTCGTAACCTGCGGCGGGACCATCGCGTCCTGGATCGACGGAAGATCCGCGCGTCTGCTCGCGGGCCACGAAGTGCTCGAGTCGGTACGCGAAAGCGATGACCTGCGTTTGCACGACCTCGGCGGCGGACCCAGCTGGGATCTCACGCTCACCGACCTCGCGGCGATTGCGACCTACGCCGTCGCGTGTGCGAACAAGCCGGGTTCCGACGGCGTGGTCGTCACGTTGGGCACGGATACATTGGAGCTGACCGCGTTCTTGGCGGATTTGCTATTAGGCCCCGGCACGCGTCCTGCCGTCGCGTTCACAGGATCGATGCGATTCGGCTCTGACACATCTGCGGATGGCCCGGGAAACATCGAGGACGCCGTCGCCGTGGTCAAGTCGGGGGAGCTGGCGGGGTCTCTTGTTGTGTTCGGCGGCAGCGTCTTCGCGAGCCGAGAGGCAACTAAGGTCGACGCAACTGCAATCCAGCCGTTCGACGCGCCGATGGGTCCAGTCGGTAGTATCCCACCTGGCGGAGCGTTTCACGTGTTGCGGTCGCCCGACCGCTCGCACTACCCGAACCCACCGTTGCGGGCGGAGACCGACGTCGTCGTCCTCAAGGTATTTCCGGGGATGACGCCGACCTTGCTCGAAGCGGCACTCGACATGGGCGCGCGTGGCGTCATCATCGAGGGAACGCCTTCGATGAGCGTGCCGTCAGCGCTCCTCCCAGCGATCCGACGCACCACCTCGGAAGACATACCCGTGGTCGTGACGTCGCCGTGCCGAGTACTCGGGACTCAGCGACACGTGCGGAGTGGAACTACGACTCTTGCCGCTCGCGGCGCCATCCCGGCTGGAGGTCTGCCGACTACCAAGGCCCTCGCCGCGCTGATGGTCGCGATGGCCGTCGAGCCCACAGTCGCCGGCGCTCGCCGCTGGTTCGACGCGTTTCACTCGCGCCGAGTCTTGCCATGAACGGAGATGACTCCGGAGCGACGGCCCTACCGGTGTCCGTCGGACAGGAGTGGCTTTTGCTCTGCGAACGGATGCCCGGACGAGGGCAGATTCTAACCTGGGCGGCGTTCGATCTAGGAACCGACGTGGACGTCGCATGCCTCTGCGACGCACTCGCATGGGTCGTTGACCGGCATGAGTCACTTCGGACGACGTTTGGACGCCATGATCGACAGCACTGCCAGCTCGTACGCGCGGCGAGTGACCCGCAGCTGATCGTTGCCGAGCCTCCGGTTGACGACATGATCACGCACGCGGTGGCGTCGATCGATCGGCGGAAGGGGCCACTGTTTCGCGCCATCCTCATAGATTCCCTGCTCGTGACGGTGTTCGATCACATCGTCTTCGACGGCTGGTCCGTCGACGTCTTCAGCCGCGATCTCGCGCACGCGTATTTCAGAATGCGGGCAGGGTGCCTGCCCTCGCTGCCGGCACTCGCCGTGCAGTATGGCGACTACGCGGTCTGGGAGCGTCGATGGCTGGCGTCAGAGAACGGCGAGCAAAAAATTGATGAATGGCGGCGCATGCTGACGCCTCCGCTACCGCAATCGCTGACGGTGCAGGTCGCACCGACGAGATCCGGCGTCGCATCCACATCGTTTGAGTGCGATCCAGCGCTCAGCGCCGATCTCCGATCGCTCGCTCGCGCTTGCCAAACGACGCTCTTCGCCGTGCTAACTGCTGCATTCCACGCGATTGTAGGCGCGCTGGCGGTGACCGACGACGTCATCGTAGGGACGGAGGTGGCGAACCGCACGAGCAAGCCTTGCGAGCAGCTCATCGGGTTCTTCGCCAACACGGTGCTACTGCGTCTCGACCTCTCCGGGAGCCCATCCTTCGTCGACCTCGTTCGCCGCGCTCACCGCGTATCTGCCCGATGCCTCGATCTCCAGGACGTCCCGTTCCTGACGGTGGCGCGCGCACTCGGCCCCTCGTTCCTTCGGCCGGCGGAACCCCGTCCATCTATCGTTTTCCAGCTAGCTGACATTGGGCGGGCAGTACGCGGCAAGGAGAACGGCTCCGCAAGGTTCGATGCGCAACCGCTTTCGCTTGTTGGCGCCCTCGCTCACGGATCGGAGCGCGGCGTTCCAGCTGACCTTTGGATCCGCGTCGGAACCAGCGCCGCCGGATCCTTGCTCGGCGTTGCGCGGCACGATCGCCGGGTGCTCGATGACGCGCTCGTCGCTCGCGCCGTCGACGGTTTCACGGCGCTACTTCGACTCGTCGCCGCCAATCCGGAAGCAACGGTTTCGACGATGGCAAGTTTTGCCCTTGCCATCGCGGAGGAGGACCCGACATGACCCCGACCGAGGGCGCTCTCCTCGAGATTTTCTCGAGCGTATTGGGGATTGCCATCGACATAAGTGACGATCTTTACGAACTGGGAGTAACGTCACTCGAGGTCAACCGAGTAGTCGCCCGCATGCGCGGGCACTTCCAACTCGACTTTGACACTGTCGCGATGTGGGAGGCCGAAACTCTCCAAAACCTCGCTGCGGCCATCGACGCGGCGCGCGCCGAAGGCGTCCCGGAGTACCGGCGTCTGGTCTGACACGAGACCCCGAGGCGAGCGACTACGAACTCGCGCCAACTCGCAACCACGGAACTGCCACCATGCGGCACCTGGCAAGAGTCGAACCATGTCCGCAACCTTCCCAATGTGCGCGATTTACGGCTGACGCGACCGGTCGCGCAGTTCCGTTTCGCCCTGGGGCCTGCCCGTCCCTGCACACCGTCTCAGGCGAACGTTCTTCGGGTCGGCGACGCCATACGACGCTGCCCCCCCTCCCCAACCCGCTTCACACGCCTACGGCACCCTAGTGCGGTGTGCTTCGCGTTCGCGTGATGCGGCGCCAGCAACGTCCCACGCAGCAATGCGTTTCGCCGCAACCCTTCGTGGAGGCCCGCAAAATACGAAAAAACTCGATGATCAAGCTGACCTGTGAACCTTATGCGCACCGACGGGAAATGCCGTTACGCAGACTCGTGCGAGGTGCGCTCCTCCATCCAGACGCGGAGCGAGCGCGGGCGCATGTCGGTCCACACCGATTCGATGTGGTCGAGGCACGCCGGCTTCGTACCTCGATAGCCAACCTCGTGCCAGCCTGCCGGCACAGTTCGGCTGCCAAACCAAATCGAGTACTGCTCCTCGTCGTTCACCACGACTGTATACTCCCGAGTGTCCTCTTCGTCATCCATTACGACGCTCCCTCGACAAGTGCTCCGCGTTCTTCGAGCCGATCTAGGACGTAGCGCTGTACGTCGGCGACGCGCTCGATTGACTTCGCCGATTCAACATCGATTCGCTCGAGGGCGAACTCGTCCTCGAGGAGGATCGCGAGTTCGACGAGCGCGAGCGAGTGATACTCCAGATCCTCCACCAGTCTGGCATCGGCTGTGACGGCCGCGTCGCGGTTCGGGGCAAGAGCCGCGATCGCCTCTCCAACGAGTGTGAGCACTGCGTTCCGGTCCTGGGGCCTCGCAGGCAGAGCCACACGTGAAGAGTACTCGGTACCGGGGCACAGCGCTCGAGTCAAAACAGTCGCACCTCGTCGCTGCCCTAGTGTCCTGGAAGCTTGTTCCGCCGATAAATCTTGACGTCTCCACTGCCGAGTCCACCGGTCGAATACGTAGTGGAGGTTCACGTTGGCGAGCAACGGCATCATGATGCCTCAAACGCAACCGATAACCGGTGGGTCGAAAGCGATGATCGACCGCCGGGATGGTGTGTCGGATGATGATGCGTTCGGGTCCGACGAGGACTTCTTTAACCACGCTGCGCAGTACTTTCTGGCGGTCCTCGATGGTGGCAGTGCCGGCGGTCTCGAGCAGCCGAGTGAGGAACCCTTCGAGGTTCGATCAGTTGGTCAAGGTTCTGTCGGATCCCGCTGGGTGGTGGCACTCCGCATCCGACAACTTTGATGAGATCACGACCCGTTGCGGTGAGGCCGCGGCCAATGAGCTGAACGAGGCGTTGTTGGCCGGGGCGGCCGAAGCGAAGGTGTTGAAAGACGAATCGGGTGCGGGCGGACACCACGGCTATCGAAGCGAACGCGGCGTACTCGTCGGACTCGAGTTTGTTGGCCAAGGGAGTCGCGAGGATCGTCCGGGTGGCCCGCACGGTCCAGGCGCAAGGGTTGGCGTCTCGCACGACCGTGACGGACCGGACGCGTTTCGGTTCGGTCCCGGGCCCGTTCGATCGGCGCGAACTTGCGGCGGCGTACCGATGAGAAGCTCGCCGAGGTGTACCGGATCAATCGTGACTCGTGCGGATCGCGCGATGGTCGGTTCGCGAAGCACAAACGGTCCTGCGGAACGCATGTCGGGGGATCGCACGGCTCAGTGATCGTGCGACAGGCCGTCAACGCGCCGACGTCGCAGCCCTTGCCCGGACCTGAGCGGATAGAACGCATTAGCGCCCAGACGATCCAGCGCATCAGTGGGACCACACCGCCCGGCGCGACCCGGATCGTGTCGCTCCATAATCCCGATTCGAGGCCGGCCGATCGCGCAAGGCAGGCTGGGCAAGCCAGTCGAGTTCGGTTATTACGCCGCGTCCCGGATTATGCCGCGTCGAGGCGCGGAGCCCTTCTCGCGTGTGGGGTTGGGCTCGATTGTTTCGGCATAATCAGAGTCCTTCGAGGAAGGCGATGAGCGCGTCGGGCGCCTTGTATCGACCTCGTCGTGTGCCGGGCGGTGCGGTCCGTGCGATAGCACGTTCTTTGATGGTGAGGTCGCCGTGAATGTAGATGTCGGTCGTCTCGACATGCTCGTGGCCCAGCCAGAGCGCGATGACGGTCTGGTCGACGCCCGCGGCTAGCAGAGTCATGGCGGCGGTGTGACGCAGGACGTGAGGCGCGACGTGTTTGCCTTGCAGCGTCGGGCAACGCGTCGCGGCTGCGGCGGTGTGCTTGGCGATCATGCGTTGGACCGCGTCGGAGCTGAGCGTCGCGTCTGCGCGTCCCGGGAAGACCTGGTCGGTTGGCTGTGGGTGCTGTTCGCGCATCCACGCGCCGAGCACCGCGACCGTCTGGGCGATGAGCGGTGTGCACCGGTCTTTGCGGCCCTTCCCGCAGGTGCGGACATGGGCGCCGGTGCCGAGCTCGACGTCGTTCCAGCACAGTCCGGTGAGCTCCGAGACGCGCAAGCCGGTCTGCAGGGCCAGCACGAGCAGCGCGTGGTCTCGCCGTCCGCGGTGTGTCGAGCGGTCCGGCGCGGCGAGGAGGGCCTCAACCTCGGCCTCGGTCAGGAACGGCACGATGCCCTTCGTCGCCCGCTTTGGTGGGATGGCGAGGACCCGTTGAATGAGCTGGGCGTGCTCGGGGTGGCGCAGCGCCGCGAAACGGAAGAACGAGTGCAGCGCGGCGAGGCGAGCGTAGCGGGTGCGGACGCTGTTGGCGCGGTCGTTCTCGAGGTGGACCAGGAACGCGGTGATCACCTCGGCGTCGACGTCCTCGAACTGCAGTCGTGACGGGGCTTTGCCGGTGCTGCGTTGCAGATAGGCGAGCAGTAGACGGAAGCTGTCCCGATAGGCGGCGACCGTGTGAGCGCTCGCCCGCCGCTGGCGGGCCAGCCGGTCGGTGAAGAACGCTTCGAGGGTTGGGGCCAGCGCGGTCATCGCGCCACCTCCCGGTGTTCAAGACGCCCGGCCGCCAAGGCGAGCAGCTCGGGTGTGGCTGACAGATACCAGTACGTGCTCGTGGGCTTGACGTGACCGAGGAAGGTCGACAAGAGCGGGAGGCGAGCGGCGACGTCATCGCCGCAGCGATACCAGCCGAGCAGTGTCTCGACCGCGAAGCGGTGTCGGAAGTCATGTAGACGCGGGCGGCACCTTCCCCGCGCCGCGAGGCCGGCCCGGTCGGCCAGCTTGGCGAAGATCTCTCGAACGCTGTTGTAGGTGAGCCGGGTGCCGACCGTCGACACGAAGAACGTCTCTGCCTGGCCCGCTGGCCATCGGGTGTCTCGGCGTTGCGCGTAGCGCTGGAGCGCGTCGACGGTGCTCGCGTGCACCGGCACGAGCCGGTCTCTGCCGAACTTGCCCGCATGCACGGTGAGCAGTCCGTGGTCGATGTCGACGTCGTCGCAGCCCAGAGCGATCGCTTCGCCGACCCGCATGCCGGTGACGGCCAGCAGGCCGATCAGCGTCTCGTAAGTGGTGGCGTGCAGCGGTGGGCGAAGGGCGCGCGCTGCGGCCATCACGGAGGCGATCTCGGACGGGGTGTAGAGGTAGGGCACCGCCCGCGGGACGCCTCGGGCGAGCAGGCCGGTCGGCGGAACCTCGGTCGTCGGGTCGATGGCTTGCGCGTAGGTGGCGAAGCCCCGCACCACCGACAACCGCCGGGTCCACCAGATCGGGTGCGCCTCGGCCGGTTGGGTGGCGAAACCCAATGCGGTCTCGACGGTGATACGCGTCGCGCCGATGTCGTCGAGGTAGCGGACGAAGCCCGCCAGGATCCTCGCTTGGCTGGTGAGCTTGTAGCCGAGCGCCCGTCGGGTCTGCACGTATTCCTCGGCGAGGAGCGCGAGGCGGCTCATGCCGACACCTGCGGCCATGGCATCGCCAGCGTCGCCAGCAAGCCGATATCGACCTTCGCGTATATAGAGGTTGTCTCCGCTCGTTGATGCCGAAGGACCTGGCCCACGTCGGCGAGCGAGGCGCCGCCGCGCAGCATTGCGGTTGCCGCCGTGTGCCGCAGCCGATGCGGGCTGACCGGAGCCACACATGCTCGCTCGCAGGCGCAGCGCACCACCCCGGCGACCGTCTTGGTCGAGATCCCCGTTCGGGGAGCGACGGCCAAGATGAACACGCGGCGAGATGTCGTGGGCGGACGCTCGTGGCGGAGGTAGTTGACGATCGCTTCGCCGACATCGGTTGGTAACGGCAGCCGGTCAAGCCGGCCGCCTTTGCCGCGCACGACGATCTCACCGACCGGCCAGTCGATATCTCCCAGCTCGAGCGCGACCACCTCCCCGGCGCGCAGCCCGAGGCGGACCACAAGGGTCAAGATCGCCAGGTCTCGGCGGCCGGCGCGCCGTTGGCGAGCGCAGCTCGCCAGGAGCCGGGCGACGTCTTTCGGGTCGAGCGCCTTGGGCAGCCCGCTGCGCCGCCATCCCGCCACCGACAACACGCTCGGAGAAAGATCACGCCCGACGTATCCCTCCAAGAACAAGAACCGCAGCAACGACCGCAGCACCGTGTTGAAGTTCTTGACCCAACCGACGCTGCGCGACCTGCACTGCACGCGCACAGCCGCGGTCACGTCCGCCACCGACAAGCGCGACAGGTCTTCTCGCACCGGCTCCGCCAACTGCGAGAAAAACCTGCACACGTAGCGCTCGTAGTTCTCGACCGTCGACGCCGCCAGCGACCGTTCCTCGACGAGCCAGCGACGATAGGACGCCGCAACCCGCTCGACAGATGTCGCCGCGACCGGTGCCAGCGGCATCGGGACCACGCCCGCCCCCCGCAAATAGCCGAGCAGCGGCGCAACACCGCGTTGCGACGGCCAGCGCGACTGGCCTGCGCCACGTCTGGTCCCGACGAACCGCTCGACGTCGGCGGCGGTCAGCTCACCCGGCGTCAACCCCTCACCCGCCATCCACTCATCGAGACGACGCAACAAGCGCAGATGCCTGGCAATGCAGTTCGGCGTATACCCCAGCCCAGCGAGCTCCTCAGCCAAACCAGCACCGAACGAAACCAGCCGCTCTCTCTCCACAACGATCACGGTGATCGCCTCCTCTCTGCCCATCCGGACAAGAGAAGGCTCGATCAAAAGACCCGGATTATGCCGACTTCCTCAGCGCCGGCCGCCGCCCCGCATCACCAAGAACCCAAGCCGCACCAGCGAAGTCGAGCTCCTCCGCGATCACACACCGCGCTCACGCGGCATAATCCGCGACGCGGCGTAATAACCGTTATGCCGATATCGGCATAACGGCTACAA
>Ga0182024_10006581_pt1 | contig 25444 bp, 18 predicted proteins | sample P32metaG_FD_120480 | JGI IMG/M metagenome (GOLD analysis project Ga0182024, IMG submission 120480) | Permafrost microbial communities from Stordalen Mire, Sweden - P3-2 metaG (Illumina Assembly) | ecosystem: Environmental > Terrestrial > Soil > Wetlands > Permafrost | place: Sweden: Stordalen...
CAGGTAAGAATCTTCTGGCTCGAAGTCCCGCCGCCCGTCGACCCCGTAAATCCGACATACGCCGTATTGCTTCCCACCGCCGCCGGAATATTCACAGTCCAGCTAGTCGTAAAGCTCGCCGAAGTCACCTGGTCGGTAATCTTCATCGCCAGCGTGGTTCCGTCGTAGGTCATATGCACAGCCATCGTGTCATCGCTGTGCAGATCGATCCCGCTCGTGCTCAGGTCGATCGCCGGCACCGTCGGCACAGCCCCGTTCAGGTAGAGTCCCGTTGAATCCGGACCCTCCCCTGCCGAGTTATACAAATCGAACTTGATCGCCATCGAGTTTGGTATCGGAGCATAGCCCAGCTCGTAAGCGTTGCCACCCATCGAATACAGGCCCTGCGCCCCATTCTGAATGGCGAAAGTAATTCCATTCGCCACTGGGTTCGAAAGCTGGAAGGTAAAGTCCGTAGTAAATGTCTGAATGTTCACCGGCGTGTGGAACCATGCCGACGCCGCTTCTCCACTCAGCCCATTTGTAAGCTGGAGCCGGGTATCATTCAGCGCCGTGCTGCCGTTCATCTGCAACAGTCCCGCAGAGGCCCCAAAACCCGCACTGAAGCTGATTCCCGTCTGCCCCAGAATGATCGTGTACGTCTGAGCAATCACCGGGCTGAGACTCAATCCCGGCGCGCCCGCAACCGCAGTAATCGTCTCCGTCGCGCCTACAGCAATGGGCCCGGCGTACACCGTCGACGCCGCCGTCGGAGTGGTCCCGTCCGTTGTGTAGTAGATCGTAGATCCAGCCGTCGCGTCCGAGAGGTTCACGCTTTGCGCGGAGCCATAACTACCCGTAGGCAGGCTGAAGATAACCGCCGTCGCCTCCGAAACATTGGTATAAGTCGCCGAGGTCTGCGCGCTAAGCAGCAGCCCTGTCGCGCTGCCGATTGCCTTGATCGTTTCAGTAGAACTGACCGTAATCGGCCCCGTATAAAGCGTCGATGAGGTAGTCGCAGATGTGCCGTCGGTCGTATAGTAAATCGCCGCGCCAGGAGTGGCATCCGTAATCGTCACGCTCAGCGAACCGCTGTACGATTCCGTGCCCGGCGAGATCACCGGCGAACTGGTCTGCGTCAGCCCGTTCAGCAATCCATAGAAATCAAGCTCTCCCGCAGCGCCGACGTATACTTTGCCGTTCGCAATCGTCGGCACAGTAAACTTGACCGCCGGCCCCGGAGCATCCCTGCCCGCGTTCGTGCTGCTCGAATAAAGCGTAGTCGCCACATTGCTGGCGTCATGCGCTTCAAGGATGCTCGCTCCACTCTCGTAGTAAAACTCCGAATCGATCGACCATACAATCCCCTGCGAACTTCCATTCGCGGAGATCGACGGCGTAGCGCCAGGATACCCATACTGCCCAGCCGACTTCGTAGGAGTAGTCGAAAGCAATCCATTCACCAGCGGAAAAGATTTCAGATAATCGAACCGCCCCCAGTAATAAACATTCCCATTCCAGTAGGCCGGCGTACTCCACACGCCAACATTGCCCACCATATACGCCTGCTCCTGTACCTCCTGATTGGCTGTCAGGTTGTACCCGCCCATATTGTCCCGGTTGAGCAGAAAAAGCGTCCCAGCCTTGCCCGCCTGTACCGCCAGATGCGGCACGCTGCCAGTCGTCTGCGTCGGCAGAATGATAAGCCCGCCCGAAGCCACATCCTCGTCCTCTGAATTGAGCGCCGCTTGCTGGTTCGTCGTGAACTCATCCGTAACTGTAGGCACACCATTGGTCAGGTCCAGCGCCAGATGGCTGTCCCCATAGTCCATGCTGTTGGTATACGGAGTCGTAGCGTTGTAATCGCCATTTCCTGTAGGCACGAATATCCGCCCAAAAGGCTTGTTAACCGGGTCCAGCTGATCCGCAGGCAACCCGTTGCCCGCCATCCATATGCCAGCGCCTGTCCCATTCGGCGAAGCGCAAAATGACCCTGTCTGCTGCAGCGTCGCCGCATTGTAGCCAAGAATCCATCCATGCCACGGACCATTGTCCACATGCGATGCAAAGCCGATATACACGATCCCGTTCAGCAACAGCAGCCCAGGCCGCTGGTTCTCCCAGAGCGGATCGAACGTCAGCAACCCGTTCACGCTGCCGTTCCCGGTTCCGGCCACCGTCGCCGTAAGCGTCACAGGGCCACCAAACTTCTCCGCACCCGTGGTGACATCCAGTGCGTGCAGCCGCTGCACCGCCTTCGAACTCTCAAGTGTCTTGCTGACCACATACAGCGTGCCGGTTGCAGGGTCTATTACCGGAGTGCCGGTAATGCCGACCTCTGGAGTAATATCCGACCCAATAATCGTCGAAGGAACCGTGGTAGCACCCGACGGCGCGCCATGCGCAGCCGTAAGCATCGACGCCTGCCAGAGAGGTGCCGAGTTTGTGCCCCCATTGCTGTCTGCATCAAAAGCGTAAACACTGTCATGCTGGGTGGCCACAAACACCACATTGTGAACCGCGCCATTGACCGTTATCCCCGAAAGATAAAGCGGCTGCGCGTAAGCCTGCCCGTCCGTCGCCTGCGAAAACAGCTTGCCGAAGAGCGTCGAATTGACGTTGGAAAGATTGAGCGTCGTCTCGCTCAGGTTCTGCCCGGTGCGGCCAATGTCATTGTGATAGGTAGTTACATTGACCTGGGCATCGGCCGAACGCAAAACAAAAAGACTGGCCGCAAGAAAGACCAGAACCGACAAGGCTGAAATATATCGGCTGCGAATTGCAAATGAACTGTTAACCTTCGCGTACCACGCCTCATCCAACGACACAGTTACTTCAGACATCAGGCTTCCTCTCGAATTCAACCCAACAGTTATATCCGCCGTATCTGCCGCCTCTACAACATGGCGGATGCAGATCGAAAATGTTGTTGCTTATTGGTGTTCTTACTTCAAGCTATTACATCCGTATCCAGTTTCGAAGAGCACTTAAGTTTAGGGGTAACTTAGTCTCGCTGGTGTCAAACTGGTTCGAATCGATACACTCGCAGAGCCCGGCCCCGTTCGCTTACGACTCAGTGTTAAAAGGTTCGCAGTCTCTGCTGTTTAAATTGGAGAATACATGAAATATCAGATATCGAATAGTTGAATCTTAGCAGCAATTTATTGCACATTCCCGGCCTGATATCTTTCGCCTAATTGACTTCGATCCCGCCCCTGTTCCGTTCCAGCCTGACACCGTCTTTCCTTGAGGCAAACGCGCCGCGCAGCCGAGGGGTTGCGCCCCTGGGGCGGCGCCCGTTAGACTTCTCGGCGAGCGGAAACGCCTTCTGAGATGTGCATGCAAAACGATGTGCGTGCAAAACCACTTCATGCGTTGGTCGCAACGCTGACGAAAGCCGCACACCGTTGAGAGCGCGGCACATGACCCTCCCGAAGGTAAACTGCTTCGCGGAAAACCAGATACTTTGCATCAATTCAGGAGGCAGTTTGCGCCCTCTCCGAAATCTCCGACATCTCCCGTTTCCCTGCCTGACTTTGCTCGCACTGGCCGCCTTGCTTTCAACAACTCTTGTGCACGCTCAATCGACCAGCGGCAGCGCCATGACCCCGCCCCGCGCCAAGCAGGTTCACCTCAAGCACGTACTGGTGATCAGCCAGACCAAGGGCTTCGAGCACGACTCCATCTCCACGGCCATGGCCTCCATCTACAACATGGGCAAAGAGACCGGCCTCTGGGACACGATGCTCCGCACCGACACCGAGCTGCTCACCAAAAAGAAGCTGGGCAACAACGCGAAGAATCTCGACTACTTCGACCTCATCGTCTTCGCAAGCACCACATCCGAGCTGGAGCTCGACGACAGTCAGAAAGCCGACATGCTCTCCTTCATCCATGACGAGGGCAAAGGCTTCGTCGGCATCCACGCCGCACTCGACACCAACTACAAATGGCCCGAGTACGGCGAAATGATCGGCGGCTGGTTTGACGAGCATCCCTGGTCCACCTTCAATGCGCCCATCATCACAGAAGACCCCGACTTCCCGGCCACCCGCCACTTCCCCAAAGCCTTCACCAAGACCGACGAAATCTACCAGCCCAAAGCCTGGTCGCGCGATAAAGTTAACGTCCTTCTCAGCCTCGATCCCACCAAGCTCGACTTCAACAATCCTCGCGTTCACCGCGCCGATCACGACTTCCCCGTCGCCTGGAGCAAGATGTACGGCAAAGGCCGCGTCTTCTACTCCACCCTCGGCCACACGGAAGAATCGTGGGACGATCCCGACATCCGCAAGATGTACTTCGAAGCCATCCGCTGGGCGCTGGGCATGACCGAAGGCAGCACGGCCTCTCATGCACGCCCCGCAGCGAGCCACTAAGCACGCAGGTACGCAAAACCTGCGTGCCCGCGACGCAATCGGTTTCGCACTGCATCATGACTGAAGTACGATCGACTTGAATCACCGCCCGGCACCGCATTGGGCAACAAAACAAAGGAGCCTTGGAATGAAACTGGGCGTGTTCACACCCCTGCTGTCGAACCTGAGCCTGGACAATGTCCTCGTCAAGCTCAAGAGCCTCGACATCACCACCGTCGAATTGGGTACCGGAAACTATCCCGGCAGCGCGCACATCGATCTGGGAATACTCGAAGACGCTTCGGCGCTCGCCACCTTCAAGAGCAAGATCGCCGACCACGGCTTCTCCATCAGCGCCCTGAGCTGCCACGGCAACCCGCTCCATCCCGATCCCGCCCAGGCAAAGCAATATCAGGAAGTAAATCGCAAGACCATCCTCCTCGCCGAAAAACTCGGCGTCACCGAAATGGTCGACTTCTCCGGATGCCCCGGCGACTCGCCCGAAGCCAAAAACCCCAACTGGGTCACCTGCCCGTGGCCTCCCGAATATCTCGACGTCCTCGCTTGGCAGTGGGATAAGGTCGTCACCCCCTTCTGGATAGAGCGCGCCAAATTCGCCGCCGATCACGGCGTCCGCATCGCCATCGAGATGCACCCCGGCTTCGTTGTCTACAGCCCTGAAACCATGCTTCGCCTCCGCTCCATCGCCGGCGACAACATCGGCTGCAACTACGACCCCAGCCACATGTTCTGGCAGGGCATCGACCCCATTGCCGCCATCCGCGTGCTCGGCGACGCCATCTTCCACGTCCACGCCAAAGACACTCAGATGTACTCCGCCAACCTGCCACGCACCGGCGTACTCGACACCAAGCCCTACACCGACGAGCGCAACCGCGGCTGGATCTTCCGCACCTGCGGCTACGGCCACGGCGCAGAATGGTGGAAGGAGTTCGTCTCCACCCTGCGCATGTTCGGCTACGACAACGTCCTCTCCATCGAGCACGAAGACAGTCTGCTCTCACCCGAAGAAGGTCTCTCGCGAGCCGCCCAGTTCCTCAACGAAATCGTTCTCAAAGAGAAGCCGACTGCAGCCTGGTGGGTCTAGTCGAACCCGATATCATGTTCCTGTAGGCAGTACCCAGAATCCGGACTCAAGAATCAGGTTATATCCGATGAATCGTAGAAACTTCCTGGCCTCCTCCGCCGCGCTGGTGGTATCGCAACCACTCCACAGCCTGCTCGCCCAGCAGGCCAAACCTGACGCGGCCAAGCCCAGGGGCAAGGCCGACCATGCCCTGCGCATCGAGCCCACCACGCTCGACATCGGCAACGGCGTCACCATCAAGACACTCGCCTACAACGGACAGGTCCCGGGTCCGCTGCTACGCCTCAAGGAAGGTGTCCCGGTCACCATCGACGTCACCAACGCCGGCCCCGACCCCGACCTGACCCACTGGCACGGCCTGGCCATCGACTCCATCAACGACGGAGCCATGGAAGAGGGCTCGCCCATGATCGCCCCGGGCAAGACGCTGCGCTACTCCTTTACCCCCAGGCCCTCAGGCACCCGCTGGTATCACACTCACGCCTCGGCCTTTGAAAATCTCGCCGCCGGCAGCTACACCGGTCAGTTCGGCTTCCTCCTCATCGAAGGAAAAGATCAACCTGCGAAGTACGATCAGGAGGTCAACCTCGCCATCCATCACTGGGAGGGCTCCTTCGTTCCCATGGTCGAAACCATGCGCGAAATGTCCGCCAACGCGCCCCAGACCTCAGGCTCCGACGTCGGCTACAAGTACGCCACCATCAACAGCCACATGCTCGGCGCCGGCGAACCCCTACGCGTCAAGCAGGGCCAGAAGGTGCTGATGCGCCTGCTCAATGCCAGCGCTACCGAAAACGTAGTCCTCTCCCTGCCCGGCCACCAGTTCACCATCCTCGCCATGGACGGCAATCCAGTCCCCAATCCCAAACCAGTCGAGATCCTCTCGCTTGCCGTAGCCGAGCGCGTCGACGCCCTCGTCGAGATGAACAACCCCGGCGTCTGGATCCTCGGTTCAACCCTCGAAAAGTCCCGCCAGATGGGCCTCGGCATCGTCGTCGAATACGCCGGCAAAACCGGCGCCCCGGTCTGGAAAGACCCCACACCCGCCGATTGGGACTACTCGCAGTTCGCCGCCAACGGCACAGCCCCCGCGGCCGATGAGACCTTCATCCTCACCTTCCGCGACATCGGTCCCAAAAAGGGCACAAACTTCGACCTCTGGACCATCAACAACAAGTCCTGGCCCGAGATCGAACCACTCATTGTCCACCCCGGCAAGCGCTACCGAATGGTCCTTCGCAACGGCAGCGGCGACCAGCATCCGATCCACCTGCATCGCCACACCTTCGAGGTCACGCGCATCGGCGACAAGCACATGACCGGCCTCAAAAAGGACGTCATCAACATCATGCCTCTCGACACAGTAGAGGTCGATTTCGTCGCCGACAACCCCGGCGACACCCTCATGCACTGCCATCAGCAGCTCCACATGGACTACGGGTTCATGCAGCTCATCAAGTACGCGACCTAGCGAATCAGGCTGGGTGATTTGAAAGCAGATAGAGAAACACATTTCCATTAGGCGGTTGAGAGTGTCCTCAGGCATGAAAAGAATTCGAAACACAGCGTTTCTGGCAGCGGCAGGGCTGCTGGTCTTCCACGTAGTGCAATCGTTGAACGCGCCGGTCCACGCTGCCGCGCAGAACCCCGCCACCCCGACCTCAACCTCTCAGGCCGAGCAACGCCCCTCCGCCCCTGAAAATCCAGGCGCAAAGTCCTACGCCAAACAGTGCGCCATCTGCCACGGCGATCAGCGCGAAGGCATCCTGCCCGCCTTTCCCCCCTTGCTGGGCATCAAGCGTCAGATGAACGACCAGCAAATCACCGACCTTATCCACAAGGGCAAAGGCCGCATGCCCGGCTTCCCCAAAATCCCGGATGAGGAAGTGACCGCGCTCCTGGCCTATCTCAGCACCGCTGAAACTTCCGCCGGAACGACGGCCAGCGGCGGCGCGGCAGCCGTGCACTCCTCCAGCCTCGCCGAAGCAGGCGGCGGACTCTTCCAGCAAAACTGCGCCTTCTGCCACGGCCGCGATGCCCAGGGCGGCGAAACCGGCCCCGACCTCACCCAATCCAAGCTCGTCCTCGGCGACAAGAACGGCGACCAGATCTCAGAAGTCGTCCGCAATGGCCGCCCTGAGAAGAAGATGCCCGCCTTCAACTTCTCCAGCCAGGAGCTGCTCTCCCTCGTCGCTTTCATCCGCGCTCGCGAGGTAGCCGCCGCATCCCAGAAAGGCGGTCGCCGCGGCGTCGAAGTCGCCGACCTGCAAACCGGCAACCTGGCCGCAGGCAAGACGTATTTCAACGGCGCGGGAGGCTGCTCAAAATGCCACTCCCCAACAGGAGATCTCGCGGGCATCGCCACCCGTTTCCAAGGCCTCAAGCTCGAGATGCGCATGCTCTACCCAGAAGACGCCAAGAGCAAGCTGACCGTCATCACCCGCGACGGCAAGACTATCGAAGGCACCCTCGCCTACCGCGACGAGTGGGTCATCGGCATGCGTGACGCCACCAACACCTACCGTTCATGGCGCATTCAGGACATCAAGTTCAAGGTCGATTCCCCGGTAGATGCACACGTCGAGCAGTTCCCGAAATACACCGACGCCGACATCCACAACCTGATGGCCTATCTGCAAACACTGCGCTGATGATTTTGAGGCCCGAGCGATCAGGGTCTGAACTGAAGGGTACAGGCTTCAGTCCGACTCAGCTTGATGAAGAACGCCCGTCAAGAAGGTTTTGTAAAAGGGCACAACTTCAGTTGTGCCGATAAGGTCAACCGAATCAATGGGGCTTTAGCCCCTGAGGGTCAGCTTTCTTCAAGGCCATCACCGAGAGGTTCCATTTCAAGATGAAGTTGCTGAAAGACACCCTGATTCTCGCCGCGAGCGCACTCTCCGCCCTCATCGCCTTGCCGCATTCGCTCGCCGCGCAGAATCTCGACCCCTCCGAACTCCTCAAGCCACCCTCCGACACCTGGCCCCTCTACCACGGCGACTACTCAGGCAAACGCCACAGCCACCTCACCCAGATCACTCCCAAAAACGTCGATCGCCTCAGCCTCTCCTGGGCCTTCCAGACCCGCCAGCGAGCCGAGATCAAGTCCTCACCGCTGCTCGTGGACGGCGTCCTCTACTTCACCGTGCCCGACCAGATCTGGGCAGTGGACGCGCGCTCCGGCCACATGATCTGGCACTACAACAAACCCACCACTCAGGGACTGCACATCGGCCATCGCGGCCTCGCCATGTACAAAGGCTGGCTCTACTACGTAACCCCCGATTGCCACCTCATCTCCCTCAACGCCAAAGACGGCACCGTCCGCTGGACCGAGACCATAGCCGACGTCACCCAGGGCTACTGGACCACCCTCGCGCCCCTGATCGTCAACAACCACGTCATCGTCGGCGTCTCCGGCGACTTCGACAATCTCAGCGGCTTCTTGCGTTCCTTCGATCCCGAGACGGGCGCCACCCAATGGCAATGGGACAGCACCTCAGCCCCAGGCACACCGAACAAAACCACCGGCGGCATGACCTGGATGACCGGCACTTACGACCCCGAACTCAACCTGATCTTCTGGGGCACCGGCAACCCCACCCCCGTCCTGAGCGCCACCACGCGCCCCGGCGACGACCCATGGACGTGCAGCATCGTCGCCCTCAATCCCGACACCGGCACTCTCGTCTGGGGATTCCAGCCCTCCCCGCACGACACCCATGATTGGGACGCAGTCGAAACCCCCGTCCTTGTCGACGCCGACTTCCACGGCAAGCCGCGCAGGATGCTCATGCAGGCCAGCCGCAACGGCTATTTCTTCGTCCTCGACCGGACAAATGGGAAGAGTCTGCTCACCACGCCTTTCGGACCCACCAACTGGGCAACGGGCATCGACGCCAAGGGCCAGCCCATCCCCAACCCCGACAAAGAACCAGCGCAGGACGGCCGTCTCATCGCCCCTGACGAAGGCGGCCTCACCAACTACCGCGCTCCCAGCTTCGACCCCAAAACCGGCCTGTTCATCGTAGACGCCCACCCCAGTTGGAGCCTCTATTTCGCCAAGCCAGCCGACGGCAACTACGGCTGGGCCGGCGCGGACTACGGCGTGTGGGGTAAAGGCGTCATCGACGCTATCGACTATCAAACCGGCAAGATCCGCTGGACCCACGACCTCGGCGACGACGGCTCCGGCGCAGGCGTCATCACCACAGACTCCGGCATCACCATCACCGGCGACGGCCACGGCAACGTCCTGATCCTCGACACCGGCAACGGAAAAACCCTCTGGCACGCAGGCACCGGCGCCGGCATGGAGAGCTCCCCCATCACCTACGAACTAGACGGCCGCCAGTACATCCTCACCGGCAACGGCGGTCTACTATTCGCCTGGGCCCTCCCCGATAAATAGCCCGGGAGCAGAGCATCGCCCGATAGGCACGTCGTCTCAAGCAAAACAAAGAAGCCGTCATCCCGAGCAGAAAGAAGTTGTCATCCTGAGCGAAGCGAAGGATCTGCTTCTGCCTTTGCCCTTGCTTTTCTTGCTGTCATTCCCTCCGGGAATCTGCTTCACCCACGCCTCCACCGCTACAATGAACGCAACCCAAAACGCTCCCTGAAGGTATTCCCATGGCCATCCTTCCCACTCGCATCCTGACAATAGCCCTCGCCCTCTGTTGTCCCATCCTAGCGACGGCCCAGATGCAAATGCCCGCCTGCCACGCCATGCCCTCCGACCCCGACATCATAGCCCCCGAAAAACTCCCACCCCCGCAAAAGCTGACCGGCATCGGCAACCTCCATTTCCCCATCAGTTCTAAGAACCCCGAAACCCAGATGTGGTTCGACCAGGGCATCAACCTCGTCTTCGATTTCTGGGACTACGAAGCCAACCGCGCCTTCGAGCAGGCCATCCGAACCGACCCCAACTGCGCCATCTGCCACTGGGCCCTCGCCAACTCCCTCGGCATCCACAACAAAGAAGTCCAGGGCTACGCCCACGATGAACTGATGAAAGCCATCGTCCTCAAACCCCACGCCGACAAGCGCGAAAAGCTGTACATCGAAGCCGCGGAGGCCGACCAGGCCGCAAAACCCGAGGGCAGTGACGACGCAGAAGATCCGGCCACGACGATCATGCGCAAGATCGTCCAGAAATATCCAAAAGACATAGCCGCCCGGCTCTTCCTCTCCGAGTCCCTCCCCGGCGGATACGACAACGGCAAGCCTCGCAAAGGCACCGTCGAACGCATGGCCATCCTCCAGCAAATCCTCAAAGAGAAGCCCGACGACTCCGCCGCCAACCATCTCTGGATCCATGCCGTCGAAGCCGGTCCCCACCCTGAGCAGGCCCTGCACAGCGCAACAGTCCTCGCCGATCTCGCCCCCAGTTCCGGCCACATGACCCACATGGGCGGTCACATCTTCTACCGCACCGGCGACTACCAGCGCGCCCAGGTTTCCTTTGATCTCTCGACCTCAGTCGACGAAGCCTACATGCGATCTCAGAACGTCGCCGTCGACGATGACTGGAACTACGTCCACAACCTCATGTACTCCATCGCCAACCTTCTCGAATCAGGCCGCATGGAACAGGCCGCGATCATGTCCGCCAAGCTCACCCATGCCCGCGGAATCCGCGCTTCCAGCATCTACCCCTGGTCCACCCGCGACTCCATCACCCGCCTCAATCCACTGCTGCCCCTCGCCCTCCGCACCAGCAATTGGCATGAGGTCGAGACGCTGCTGGCAACCGCGAATCCGCCTGCCTCCCTGCCTAACCTGGGCCTGCTCTCCACGTCGCTCAACGCTTACGCCCAGGGCATGCTCAGTGTCGAATCCAAAGACTACCCGGCTGCGCAGAAGCATTCCGCCGAGCTCGACGCCCAGCTATGGCGCCTCTCCCAGCAAATTGACGAGCAAACCGCAGCCGACAAGAAAAAGCCCAGCGAATCGGCGGACAAAAAACAGCCCACGAACCAGAAGCAGCCAACCGACCAGACCGCCGGCGCCATGCTCAAAAATCTAGCCATCATGTCCCTCGAACTCCGCGCCGCCATCCTCATCCCCACCGGCAAGATCCCCGACGCCGAAGCTCTCTTCGCCCAGGCCCGCCGCGAAGAGACGGAACTCGGCTACCACGAGCCCCCAGCATTCATCCGCCCCGTAGCCGAACAGGAGGCCGAACTCCTCATCGCCGCCGGCAAAACCGCCGAAGCAGAAAAAGCCTGGAAGCAAGCCCTCGAAGACCGCCCAAAATCCGGCTTCCCTCTCTACGGCCTCGCCCAACTGGCAGAAAAATCCGGCGACAACGCCAAAGCCACCTCCGCCTACAACGAATTCCTCACCGCATGGAAGACCGCCGACCCGCAGCTTCCCGAAATCCAGCACGCCCAGCAGTGGCTGATCGCTCACCCCGACACAGCACTCGCTCAATCCAGCAAATAACCCGCACAAGCGAAAAGGCCATCCACACCCCCGTCAAATCGACGAAAGTACGAATGGCCCCAATCAATTCCGTTGGGTATTTTCACGAGTCAACAATCTGGGTGCCCCACCCTCGCCCTGGGTGCCCCACCCTCGCCGCGTACTTGTTCTTGCGGCTAGGGTGGGTATCACAAATGCCTTACCCAGAAAGCCCTCAACTACTGAGCATTCGGAGCCGGCGGAGGAGGACCATCCGCACCAGGCCCACCCTGCGGCCTGCGCTTCTCCATCTCAGCTTTGCGCTGCGCCGTCCAATCGGCAAAGGTCTTCTTCTGGTTCTCATCCAGCAGCGCCGAGATCTTGGTATTCGACTCATTGCGAATCGCCTCCATTTGCGATCGCCGCGCCTGCATCGCCTCCTGAGAACCACTGCCCGCCGCATCGCTCTGCGTCTTGTTGCGCAGCGCCTTCATTTGCTCGTTTTGCTGCTCCAGAACCGCCTTAACGCCCGTCTGCTGATCCGGAGTCAGCGTAAGAATCCGGGTAAGCATGTGCAACTCGCGCTCAGGGCCGCCCCCTCGCTCGCCCCGTTGTGGAGGCCCGGCCTGATCAGGCGGAGGCCCATCCGGCGCCTGTCCAAACGCAGCACAAGCGAAAAGCGACAGCAAGGCAGACCCAACTGCCATCTTCCAATGATTTCGTTTCATGATTTCGCTACTCCTCATCCCATTCGGGGGAATCCCTTTCGGGCTCTTTCTCAAGAGAGCTGCGCGCCGGCGTGCACTCAACTGTCACCAATAAAGACGCCGATTCCCCAATGAACGTTGACAAGCCTATCAACAAGTCCTGCTGGCGAATGACCTAAAGTAGACATATGTTCGTGCGCAAGCTATCGATCCGCCGCATAGATTCCGAGGGAGCCGAGTCCCGCTGCCCCATCCACTGGATCGACAACTTCGCCATGCGCAACTTCACCAACGACGCCATCTTCGACGACACGCTACCCATCGCCGACGGCCTTCTCGAAGCCGGCCACCACGTCCCGCTAAACCGCCTGCAACCAGCCATGGAAGACTGGTTCCGCCGCAAAGGCTACCTGAAGCCAGAAGACCGCCTCACCATCAGCGAACTCCCTAGTCCCTAATCCCTGGTCCCTAGTCCCTGTTCCCTCACTCATATCGCAGCGCCGTCATAGGGTCCACCTGCGAAGCCCGCCGCGCCGGAATCGCACAGGCAACCATCGCCACCCCGCACAGCAAAACAGTCGCCCCCACCAGCATCAGCGGATCTCGCGAACTCCCCTCCGCCCACTGAGCCAGTACCTTATTCAGCGCAAACGCCAGCGCCAGCCCGGCGGCGACACCCCCGCCCACACTCAGCAGAATCGACTTGAAAACAATGCTGAGCACATGCCCGCGCTGCGCCCCCAGTGCCATGCGAATGCCAAACTCATTCGTCCGCTGCGCCGAAGAATACGAAACCACCGAATAGAGCCCAATCGCCGCCAGTAGCAGCGCCAGCACCGCAAACGCACCGAAGAGCCACGAAATAAACTGCCCCCGCGCATACTCCGGCTGCGTCGAAATCCAGTGCTCCAGATCCCGCACCACACCATTGGTCTGCTGATCCGCATCCACCGAACTCACCTGCTTGCGAATCGCATGCAGCAACGTCAGCGGAGACACATCCGACCGCACCAGTATCTGCGTATACATCCCCATCGCCATCGTGTAGGGGACAAAAATCTCCGGCTTCACCGGCTTGTCCATCCCGTCATCCAGCTTGTCCTGAATCACGCCCACAATCCTCAGCCATGCACTATCCTTGCCATCACCCTTCATCGCCGGCGCTATCACAAAATAAGGAGGTTGCTCCACCAGCCCCTCCAGCTTGATCGAGCTTCCCAGCGCATCCCCTTTGGGAAAATACTTCCGCGCCATCGTCTCATTGATCACCGTCACCGGAGCGCCATTGTGGTTCTCCGACTCATCCCAGATCCGCCCCTGCGCTAGGGGAATCTTGAGAGCCGGAAAATACCCTTCGCTGACAATATTCGCCCGCAGCTTCTGCTCCTGCAGCGGCGGCTTGCCCAGAATCTGAAAGGTATTTTCGAACCCGTTCGACGGCGGCGTAGCATTCGAAGAAATCGCCGCAATCTTCACTCCCGGAGTCTCGCTTACCTTCTGCCGCAGCAGCTCAAAGAACGCCCTGCGTGCCTCCCACGTCCCGTACGTGCCCTCGTGCACCGGAATCCCTACCGACATGATGTTGTGCGGATCGTACCCCAGCGGCACCTTCGCCATCTTCACAAAGCCTTCCAGAGCCGCCCCGGCGCCGGCCAGCATCAGCAGCGTCAGCGCAATCTGCGCGGCGATCAACGCGCTCAGCGTGCGCCGCCCATTCACGCTACCCGCCACTCTCCGCGAGCTTCCCTGCATCATCTGGTTTACCTGCGGCCGCGAGAACTCCAGCGCCGGCCACAGCCCAAACAGCAGCCCCGTCACCACCGAAACCACCACGCAGAAAATCAGCACCGGCATATTGATCCGAATCGCCGCCTCATGCGGAAACGAGTACTCCGGGAGCGAAGCCACAATCTTCCCCAGCGACGCATACGCCAGTCCGATACCCAGCACCGCCCCGGTCAGCGAAAGCAGCAACGCCTCGGTGAGAAGTTGCCTCACCATCATCCAACGGCTCGCCCCAATCGCCGACCGTATCGAGAACTCCTGCTGCCGCGACGTCCCCCGCGCCAGTAGCAGAATCGACACATTCCCGCACCCGATCGCCAGCAGCAGCGCCACCGCCGTAAACAGCAGATACAGAGTTCCACCCAACTGTTGTACAAAGTCCTCGTTCAACCCCACCACGTGAAAGCGCAGATCGCCCTTGGGAAAATGAGTCGGAGTATCCTTGGCAAACTGCTGAATCAGCGGCTGCAGCGCCGCATCCGCCTGCGCATGCGTCACCCCCGGCTTCAGCCGCAGGCCGCAGTAGAAAGCCTTCACCTGGCCCTGAGTGATCTTCATCGGCAGATACACATCCGCGTCGTCCCACGTGAACCGAGGCGCTGCTACACCCACAATCGTGTAGTTTTTCCGCACCAGTTGCAGCGTGTGCCCCAGTACCGCAGGATCGCCATTGAAGTGCCGCTCCCAGAACTTGTAACTCAACACCGCCACCGGCTGCGGGTCCTGGCCATCCACCGCATCTGAGGGTTGAATCAGCCTGCCCAGCGCCCCCGGTACACCCATGAAGTTGAAGGTATTCGAGGAAACATAGTCCGCATTCACATCCTCCGGATAATCGCTGCCCGTCACCGTCAGGTTCCACTGGTCGGTGATGAACGCGTCCTCCACCACCGGAGACTTGCGCAGTATCTGCCACTGCGGCGCCGTCGTGCCAAACCCATTGTTCCCGCCACCTTTCTGCAGAATGCGCATATGCACCATCCGGTCAGGATTCGCATACGGATACGGGTCCGCAAGTATGGCGTACACCACGCTGAAAACCGCCGTAGTCGCCCCAATCCCCAGCGCCAGAGAAAGGATCGCAGTAAAAGTAAACCCCGGCGACTTGCGAAGCTGACGAAGCGCATAACGCAGATTCTGCAGCGTAGATTGCATAAGATACCCTCCCGGCGACACAACAATCGAGAAGAGACAAGCACCCCATCGGCCAAAACCCCTTCAAAGCGTCATCAATGCCAAGCCAAGACTTATCCGCTACTTACGCGCACGCAAGCCACCACCCCAGCCAACCAATCTGTCCAAAATCGCAATCACCCTGTTCGCAAACGAACAACCAAACCCCAAAACCAAAGACACAGAAAGAGCTCCGCTCGCGCAATCACAGCATTGTCATCCCGACCAAAAAGAGTATTGTCATCCTGAGCAAAGCGAAGGATCTGCCGTTGTATTTGCTTTTCTTTCTGTCATTCCCCTTAGGGAAATCTGCTTCTACCGTTGCCCGTACCCTTCTCGTTTGTTATTCCCAAAGGAATCTGCTTCTAACTTTCAAGCGGCACCGCAATACAAATCCTGTATATTGGGCGATCTATGAAGAAATCCGCCTTACTCCTTCTGTTGTTCACACTCCCAGCCCCGTCTCCCTCGCAGACCCCATCCAGCAAACTCTCCGCACCACAGCTAATCGCGCTGGCTAAGGCAAACGATCCGAAACTGCCCGCCGCAATCGCCTCAACCTTCGACCTCAAAGAACTGAAAGATGGAACAGCATGGGCAGGCAAAGGAGCAGACTTCTTCTTCGCAATCAAATCCGCAAAAAAACCACTCTTGGTAGTCGACGAAAAGGCGGGGGCGTCCATGCAACAAGCCGGGGGAGCAGAGTCTGACATCTGGTACGCCACGCGGTCTCTCGGAGAAGGCTTCCCAGCCGGCAGAATGGCACAGGACGATCCTTCAAAACCTGAAATCTATTTCCCGGGAACTCCCGAAGTCGGCAAACTTCACGCTTTCTACTACGTAATCGACGGCAAGCCCTTCGGTGGCCGCCTCGACCTGCCCGCCTACGGCCCGCTCTCCTACCTCCAGCCAGGCGTCCCCTCCGGCAAGCTATCCGAAAAAATCACCCATATCAGCAAGATCTACGAGGGCATGAAGAGCAACTACTGGATCTACGTGCCCGCCCAGTACGACCCTAAAACTCCCGCCGCCCTCATGGTCTTCCAGGACGGTGAAGGCTACGCCAAGCGCACCGGCGACGCAGGTGCCGACCACGGCATCCTAAACGTCATCGACAATCTCATCGCTATGAAGAAGATCCCCGTAATGATCTGCGTCTTCATCAACCCCGGAGACGTAACCGACGCCCCTGGCACCCCAACCTACAACCTCATCAAAGCCCACGCAGACCGGGTCCATCGCACCATCCCGGACGCCACCCGCAGCACCCTTTACGACACCGTAAGCGACCGCTACGACCGCTATCTCGGCGACGAAATCCTCGCCGACGTAGGCAAGCAATACTCCATCCGTCCCGACGCCTACAGCCGGGCCATCACCGGCCTCTCCTCCGGAGGCATCTGCGCCTTCAACGCCGCCTGGCAGATGCCAGATCAAGTCGCCCAGTTCAGCCGCGTCATATCTTGGATCGGCAGCTTCACCAGCATCCAGTGGCACGAGCGTCCTGATGTTTCCGAAGGCGGCCAGGACTACCCCGACAAAGTCCTCCGCGAATCCCATCGCAACATCCGCGTCTGGCTACAGGACGGCAGCAACGACATGGAAAACCCCAACTGGGGCAGTTGGCCCCTGGCTAACATCCGCATGGCCAACGCCTTGAAAGCTAAGGGCTACGACTTCCACTTCAGCTTCGGCAAAGGCACCCACAACGCCAGCCACGGCGCCGCAGAATTTCCCGAGGAGATGATTTGGCTCTGGCGAGATTACATAGTGAGCAAAAGTGAACAGACTTATGAGATAGAAAACTCGGAAAAATCCCAGTCTTACTACCGCGTAACTATCACCAACCGTCACGCCGATTAATTTGCGTTATCTGAGTTGTCAGCAACCGACGTTAGAGTTACCCTGCATATGAATAGCGACCGTAACGACGCATGAAAGCAGGAGTAACCATGAGTAACCCTGTACGAAAGCTCGTGATCGCATCGGCAGCTTTCCACAAATGGGGAAAATCCATTGGATGGCAGGCAGCTCTTGCCTGGACTGCATACCAGGCCGAAACAGCGGCAGGACTACACCCAAGCTCCATAAAGATGAGACCTCGCCAAATCCAACACCCAGTGATCACACGTCTTGGCGACTCCAGCGACATTCGAGTTTTCAGGCAGATATTTCAATTCGATGAATACGCCTGCCTCCGCGATATCGCGTCTCCCCGCCTCATTCTTGATCTGGGAGCGAACGTTGGTTATGCCAGCGCCTATTTTCTTAGCTGCTTTCCGACCGCCGATGTTGTTGCCGTTGAGCCCGATCCTGGAAACTTCGAGCAGTGCCGCAAGAACCTCGTTCCATACGGCAGCCGTGCCAAAGTTTTGCACGGAGCGGTCTGGTCCCATCCCAGCAAACTGGTTCTCTCCCCGGACAGCTTTCGAGATAGACGCGAATGGTCCGTTCAAGTGCGCGAAAGCACCGATCCTGAAGATAAGGCAGATGTTACCGCATGGGATATACCCAGCCTTCTCGAAATGTCAGGCCACGATAGCATCGATCTGCTCAAAATAGATATCGAGCGCAGTGAATTAGAGCTCTTCGGCCATAACTCCTCGGCTTGGCTGCCAAAAGTCCGCAATATCTGCATCGAGTTGCACGGCGAAGACTGCACAGACACTTACCTGAATGCCTTGCAGGACTTCGAGTGTGACTTTCAAAACTCCGGAGAACTAACAATCTCCAGAAATCTCCACCCCAGGACCAGGCCAAATAGCAACCAGCACCCGGCGCCAAACTCCCTCGTTCACTGAGTCGATCGATCCGCATAAAGCAGAGCGTCCCATCTCCGCTTACAATGGTCGCGAGGTGAACCCATCCGGAAACAGACTCTGGCAGCCGTCCTCCTGCTCGGCGAAAGACCTGCAGTGGACTCAGACGCCACCCAAACTATTTTCCGATCACCAGTATCTGAAAAGAGCTAGGAATCATCGGCGCGCGAGGGCCCCGCATCCACGCCGGAGCACCCGGCGGTGGCGGTGGCGTACCAGCCGGCGGTGCGGCAGGCACCGGACCATACTCAGCCGTGATCGTGAAAATCCGATTGGTCTTTGCATCCAGCGTCAGCACCTTCGCCCGCGCCGGCGTGGCAACCGTCTGCTCCACCGAAAAATTCGTAGGCGAATCCTCCTTCACAACCGTAAGCGTGCCGTCTCCCTGCGAGCTGAAAGCCTCCATCGTCGCCGGATTGAACGTAGCGCCATCTGACCCGTTTCCAATCGGCAGATCGGTGATGATATGCCCATCCGTCGCCGAGAGAACAATCATGTTGCTCTTGTCGCGGCATGAGGCAAAGAGAATGTTGTTCTTCGCGTCCAGCGCAAGACCGGCGCATCCCCCGCCCTTGCTCGAAACATCGTACTTGCCAATCATCTTCATCGTGTTTGCATCAATCACCGCGATGGCAGATTTATCTTCGATGTCGACGTAGATCTTGCCGTGGCCGTCTGTCGCTGCCTGCTCCGGCGCGCCGCCAATGTCGATCGTGCCGAGAATAGAACCATCCTTATCGTCAAGCACGGTAATATTCGGCGCCGAGTGACTCAGAATGTAAAAGTGGTGATTGTAAGCGTCATTGAGATAGCCGTCAGGATTGCCCTGCACATCGATCTTCTTCAGAATCGCAAAGGTCTTCGAGTCGAACATCGTTACCGGCTTTGAAGTCGCAAATCCGTGGCCAGTCGCGGTGTCGACCGCACCCCCGTGTGCGCTTACGCCTGGAATATCTCCGACCTGCGCCAGAGTATCGAGGTTGAAGACCCCGATATGACCGGCAGGCCCCGACCGGGCCACGTAGAGATTGCGGCCGTCGGCATCCGCAGTGACATAATCGAATCCACCGTCTCCTCCAACCATTTGAATCTTGAGAACCTTGTATGGGCCGCTATCCTGAGCGTGGGCCAGGCCGGCAAATGAAAGCACGGCAGTGAGCGTTGCGATAACGGACGCCTTACATAGCATGAATATCTCTCCTGTTCGGATTCTTCTAAGTTGAACTATTTCAGTTGAGGCTTTCTTTCATTTCTTCCGCGACCTGAGCATACACGCAGCAACCTTAAGGCAGAATGAATGCCGAAGTGGACCCAGGCCGTCGAGGGCGAAACCCACACGTATTTGCCGTTGTCCTTGCCTTTCTTGTTGTCATTCCCGCAGAGAATCTGCTGTTGCCCGGTGCCCATACCCCAGGATGCCCCCAGCAAACACAATCTCCCCGCCCTGCCGAACCACACCGCACTGTGGTTTAATTGCTCTGCTATGCCAACCAGGAGCCGCGAAGTTCGTCTCGCCAGCCGCCCCCATGGGGAACCCACTCTCGACAATTTCTCCTTCGCCACCATCTATCTTCCCGAGCCAGGCCCCGGCGAAGTCCTCGTCCGCAACCTCTGCATGTCCGTCGACCCATACATGCGAGGCCGCATGAATGAAGGCAAATCCTACGTACCGCCCTTCGAAGTAGGCAAGACCCTCGAAGGCGGAGCCGTAGGGCGAGTCATCTCCTCGCAAGACGAGAAGCTTCCCGAAGGCACAATCGTCCAAAGCATCTACGGCTGGCGCGAAGCCTTCATAGCACCGGCATCGAAGCTGCAAATCGTCGATACATCCATAGCTTCCCCTTCCACTTACCTCGGAATACTCGGGGTAACGGGCCTCACCGCATGGGTCGGCCTCTATCGCATCGCCAACCTTAAGCCCGGCGAAACAGTATTCGTCTCCGGAGCAGCAGGCGCTGTCGGCAGTGCCGCCTGCCAGTTAGCCAAACTGCATGGCTGCCATGTAATCGCCAGCGCCGGGTCGGCAGAAAAGATCGCCTACCTGCAAGACGAGCTCAAGGTCGACTACGCCTTCAACTACCGCGACGGCGACCCGCTCGACCATCTGAAAAAGGGCGCTCCTGAGGGCATCCACGTCTACTTCGACAACACCGGCGGACCCCAGCTGGAGGCCGCTCTCTCCGCTCTGCGCCCGTTTGGCCGCGTAGCAATGTGCGGCGGAATCGCCGGCTACAACACCCCGGTCCCCGGCCCGCGCAACATCATGATCGTGATAGGCAAACGCCTGCGCCTCGAGGGCTTCATCGTAAGTGACTACGTGAAAGAGTTACCGGCCTTCCGCGCCGAGACAGCACCCGCTCTCCAATCCGGAAAGCTCATCAACCGCGAAACCTTCGTCGAAGGGCTCGACGCCGCACCCGCAGCCTTCCTCGATCTCCTGCACCCGGGCGCCGGCAACATAGGCAAGATGATCGTCAATCTCTCAAAGTGAAGCAGTAGTTATCCATCAATAAGTTAGTACGCTGGTGTCTGGTTGCTCGAAGTACGAATAATCTTAGTCTTCATCGCCGTAGTACGCCGTGCGCCCACATGCAAATGCACAATCTCCCCCGGCTCGGCATATACGCGAAACACAGCCACGGAACCCGAATTTGCTGCACGCATCTCCACCGGCTGAGGGTCGGAATCAACCATCCATCCATTGCCGACAGGCTGCTCGACAACAAAGATAACCCGGTCCTGAGTTATGTTCTGCAGCACAAATTCCTTCTCGTCGACATCCACGCGATTCCGCCGCCGCTCGTTGCCGACGATCATCTCCTCGACATGCGCCGAGTTATGCACGCTATCGATCTGGCAAACTAATGCATCCCTCCTCGGTTTCTGTTTCTTGCCGTCCGTAACCGGATGCGCCGGATCAGGCATCACGCGGCAATCTTCGTCTACTTGAATTTCATGCACAATCGGATAAGCCGGTCGACGCGTATCGGCAGCAAGCAGGCAGTTGGCTCTCGGAAACATCACCATAGCCAACGAGAGCATCGCCGAAATGGTACCCGCTTTAAACATGCCCAGCATTCTAGCACCCCACGAAATCGAAAAACAGCGCACCCACTTGCCCTGTCCAAAAACACCTGAGACCATGATTGCAACCACGGAGACGATACATGAGCGAGACGAGCGAGTTGAATGCAGTATCCAATCCCGCCAACGTGGCCGGAGTAGCCGCCCTGCTCATGGTCACCAGCATGGAGCGCTCGCTCAAGTTCTACGTCGACGGCCTCGGCTTCACCATCCAAAACCGCTGGATCCCCGACGGCCACCTCCGCTGGGTCTGGATGTCCCTCGGCAGCGCAGCCCTCATGCTCCAGGAAGCCACCGGCGACACGCCCCGCAAACTCGCCGCAGCCGGCAAACTCGGCAACGGCTCGGCCCTCTACTTCCAGTGCAAAGACACCCTCGCTATCTACCGCGAAGCCGGAGCGCGCGGCATCCACCCAAAACATGAACCGCAGGTGGGCAACTTCGCCTGGGAAGTCTTCTACCACGACCCCGACGGCTACTCGATTAACTTCTCAAGCCCTACCGGCCTGCCCGAAGAGACCCTGCTTTCCGAAATCGAGGCCTGAAATCGAGGGCCCCAAATCGAGCGCCAGTCGAAGGTTCAAGTCAAGTAGAATCAAAGAGGCGCCAGCCTCTGCGATACGGATGTTCTAAAGTGAACATCTACATAGGGCCTGACCTGTATGATCACCGCAGTGTCCGGCGGAAGCCTCGTCACCGGCGAGGGTGCATCGGTTGATGTCGGCTACACAGTCATATTCTTGCGTAGACGCTCGGTAGACCCACCGGATTTGTACTCGGAAAGGTCGTCCCCCGTGAGCGTGCACCTCGTAAATCCCAGCGATAACTCCTTTGGCACCGCAGTCATCACACCACGATGGCTATTTGTCCTGGCAGCAGCTACTCCCAGCATCGCGGGCGATCCGATCCTCATCGACGAATCCCTTGAGCAGATCGTCCCCGAGACCATTCAACCCGGAGACATCGTCGGCATCAGCGTCCACACCGGCAACGCCCTGCGCGGATACCAGGTCGGCAGAATGGCGCGCAGCCGCGGAGCATGGGTCGTCTACGGCGGCATCCACGCCACTCTCTTTCCCGAAGAAGCCCTCGAACGCGGCGAAGCCCACTCCGTCGTCAAAGGAGATGGCGACATCGCCTGGGGCAAAGTCGTTACCGATTGCCTCGCCGGAAACCCCGGCCGCATCTACGAGGGCGGCCGCATCGAAGGCAGCCAGTTCCTCGCCGCCCGCTGGGATCTCATGCAGCCCGACAAATATATGTGGGCCTCAGTGCAGACTATCCGCGGCTGCCCCAAGCACTGCTCCTTTTGCAGCGTCTGGAGAACCGATGGCCAGCAGCCTCGTCAGCGCAAGTTTCAAAGTGTTATCGATGAGATAGTGAACCTGCGCCAGATCGGCTTCCGATTCATAGCTCTTGCCGACGATAACTTCTATCCAGTTACATTGACCGACCTGCGCCTGGCAAGAGAACAAAATAACATCGCAAAACTCGAAGAGCTGACCGCCATTCGCCATGAGCGCTTTCAGCTCATGGAAGAGCTGGCAAAGCTGCCAAAAGACATGGTCTTCTTCACGCAGATCACCATGGAAGCCGGCGAAGACGGCGAATATCTCGACGCCATGCACCGCGCAAACATCAAGGGCGCTCTAGTCGGCATTGAAGCAGTAACTCCCGAGGGCCTCAAGGCCGTCTTCAAAGACTGGAACTACTCCGGAGACGCACTCGCCAAACAGTTACAAACCTTCAAAAAGCACGGCGTTCACGTACTCGGTTCATTCATCTTCGGACTCCCCACCGACAAGCCCGCAACCTTCAACGCCACCGTCGCAATGGCGCTTCGCTCCGGAGTAACCTTCGCCCAGTTCGTTATGATGACACCCTTTCCAGGCACAGTAGATTTCGGCCGCTGGGAGAAGGAACAAGCCAAGAATCCCACCCTCGTGGGCGACATACCCATCACGCGCTACTGGCTGATCCCCACCGAAGTCCGTCCCAAGATGTTCACGCCACATCCCTCCATGAGCTCCGACGAAATCCGCGAACGCACCCAAAAAGTCTGGGACCGCTTCTATAACTGGAGCGCCATCTGGGAGCGATCATCCTGCACGCCAAACCTCCGCTCCAGACTCGCCTTCATCTTCCTGTCAAAGCTCTACCGGCAGATGTACGCAGGCACCGGCATCTCCACCGATAGCGCCCGCCGCAAGAAGTCCAAGAGCTGGGCACGCTGGACAGCCCGCCAATGCAAAAAGCTCTTCCAGGCGAAGCCAATGCCGAGCCTGCAATCACCAAAGTGGGAGATCGGGTTACAGCCCGCCGTGGCCCAGATTGCCTTCGCCGGCCCCGTGCCAGAGGTTGCAGTCCCTTTCATCGTCCTCCCGCGCAAATAGAACCGATACGCAGCCCGCAGCAGATCAAGAGGCAGGGGAGATTCAGCGCACGCCGAATCCCCTCCGCGCCTCAGCCTGCGCAGTGAATTTAAAACGATGAGTTTTGTGGGAGAGGTAAAGTCGCCTGCCTCAAACACACTCCAGTCAGGTCGACGGTGAGAGATTCGCTACTTCCACTCCCAGACCTTGCTGGTCGTGCTGCCGGCGGAGTCCACCTCGTATTCAAAGGCCCCGCAAGCATTGTTGAGGCTCGCAAGCTTCTGCGAAGCCGTCCGGAAAAACAGCATGCCTCGATAGCTAACGGCACCCGCCGCACCGAACTTGCCAACGCCCGATCCCTTCCACGTAATCGCCTCGCCATCCGGAGTCATCATCAACCCCTGGCCAGTCCCGAAAATCACCCCATCCGGCTGGATCACCGATGTATAAGTGCCCATGCCTGTAGTGGCCACACCCAGCATGGTGCCGCTGTCTTCAAACGCCACCTCTGCCGTCGGTGGATCTACCGAGAGTACACGTCTTGAGACTCTCTTGCCTGTGGTTTCGCCGATCTGTGCTCCAATCATGAATTGTTTCCTCTTTCGCCGGGCTTTGAACTCCTGTTCCCAGGCGGCGCAATTGTACTCCTCGACCGGCACGAGCAGTTCTATAACATGGTCTGCGGAGCAACAACATGACCCTGTCCCGACGCCAACTCCTGCTGCACGCCAGCGCAGCAGCCTCGCTCATCACGCTCGAAGGCCTGACCGCCAACGCCGCCACCCCAACCGGCCCCAAACTCAAAGCCATCGTAGCCGGAGGCCACCCCGGCGACCCCGAGTACGGCTGCGGAGGCACCATCGCTCGCCTCACCGCCCTCGGCCACGAAGTAGCCCTGCTCTACCTCAACAACGGAGCATGGCCGCCCACCCCCGCCCCCACCCGCATCGCCGAAGCAGCCAAAGCCTGCGACCTTCTCAAAGCCCGCCCCCTCTACGCCAACCAGGAAAACGGCCACGCCATCGTAGACAACGCCCACTACGAAGCCTTCGCCAAAATCCTAGCTGACGAAAAGCCCGACCTGGTCCTCACTCAGTGGCCCATCGACAATCACCGCGACCATCGAGCTATCACCGCACTAACTTACGACGCATGGAATAACTCAAAAAGAAACTTCGCCCTCTACTACTACGAAGTCTCCAACGGCGAAGACACCCTGCAATTCTCCCCCACCCACTACATCGACATCACCGCCACCGAACCCACCAAACGCGCCGCCTGCTACGCCCACCAGAGCCAAACCCCTGACCGCTACTACAAACTCCAGGACGAAGTAGCCACCTTCCGCGGCCTCGAATCCGGCTTCCCCCGAGCCGAAGCCTTCCTACTCCAAACCCGCAGTCCCACCGACCCTTTGCGCACTCTCCTCGGAACCTAGCCGCAAAAACGAGCAAACCGAATTTGCAGCGACAAACCGAGTCAACCAGCGAGTTGGCCTGTTGGCGACAACAGAGGAGTCTTGCGTTGGCAAAATCGAGGGACACCTGACGGCCCTACGGACGAACTTGTGAGGACTACTCTTCGCCCCTGACCCAAGTTCGTCCTTTCGACGACGCGCATGGGCTTAGGGTACGCGGAGATTATCTGACAGGGG
>Ga0182024_10006582_pt1 | contig 25444 bp, 31 predicted proteins | sample P32metaG_FD_120480 | JGI IMG/M metagenome (GOLD analysis project Ga0182024, IMG submission 120480) | Permafrost microbial communities from Stordalen Mire, Sweden - P3-2 metaG (Illumina Assembly) | ecosystem: Environmental > Terrestrial > Soil > Wetlands > Permafrost | place: Sweden: Stordalen...
CATAAACCTACTTGACCACCTTGAAGACGGCCTTATCTGGAGCGATGTTCTCGCGCAATTCTTTCTCCATATCTATGGCCTCTTCGCAGCCCGTAAAAATAACGGACGCGGTTCCTCGATGCCACCGGCCACACTCTAAGCGCGTTCTGCCGTTCGCTACGATGTCCCCGGCGCGGTTTACGACAAGCTCTACCGTGTGGTTGAAATGCCTTTCATCTTCCGCGCTAAAAAACGCTCTCATGCCGACATGAGAATGAACTGCCGCGATAGTGCCTTCGCGGATCTCTCCATCTTCGGCTTCGCAATGCACTCCGTTTGCTTTTTGTTTGGGAAAGTACATGTCCTTTATTGTGTACTCGTTATCTCCGGTTTCTTCACCCGTAAGATAAGCGATCCACTCGGTATCTAGCCGTCTAGCTAGGTATACCCACTTGTTGAAAAGGTCTACCGGAATAAAGACCTTGGCCTTGGAAGCCACAGGACAGCCGGTCAAATCCGAAGGGCATTGAAACGTGTCGCTAACTTTCTCGACAATCGGCCCTCTGTCCTGGTGGTAGTTGGAACTGACGTATTCACCAATACCCTCAAACAGATCGGACTGAACGTTGTTCGCTTTGCGATGCGCCCTAATTTCCTCCAGCACCCTCTGCGAATCGTCGTCCGAGAGAATCAAATCTTCTGGATCGTCTTCGAATTCAAAATCTTCAAACGGGAAAAGATCTCCTCCGCATTCGAAGCACTTTTCTCGCATGTCTAGTACTTGGATTCCTGCCCTGTTGCACCGTCCATCGATGCAGGTCATAGGGATTGTTGCGTTTAGTCTGTGCATATTGTTTTCCTTATCTTTTTGTTTTCCCCTAAAAGGGAACACCATCGAACTCCTGGCTTATCGTCCTCAGGTCTATATCGCTCAGGTCGATTACTTCCGGTACTTCCTCGACTACCTCTACCTCGGAATCAAAAATCTGAAATTCCTGGCCCTCTTCGGTCTTTCCCCATCCTAACCGAATCGTCCGGTCTCCCATCGGTTGATTGTGTACGACGTGAGAGACCGCGATAACAGCGGCAGAGACACACGGAGCGCACCACACCGGCACGGACGCATAGCCGGGATTAACCTCGTCTGCGGTAGCCCAATCTGCGGCCTGCCCTGTTGCACTGCCGGTATCGCCCTCTGCTGCGGCTTCGATGTAGTTTACGCATTCACTCTCGGCCCACTCTTGCACAAGCCGTCTAGACCTCAATGTATCCGTAGTCGAAATGATCCACTTGACTCGGCCTAAACCCAACTGGCCCGCTAGTTGCTTGGTAAACATTCCTACCGGCATAGTAACGCAATCCGGCCTGACGGTTTGGATCAAAGCGGCTACGGCTTTGGATTTTGGTTTGCCGATCCAAGATTTATCTATCGGGATGCGGTTTAGATTGCTCTCCGAAACCAAATCGGAATCGAACAGCCAAATCGTTTTAACACCTGCCATCGCTAAGAGGTAGGCAGTCCAGCTACCTACCCCACCGCATCCCACCACCGCTACCTCTGCGGGTAGTTCAAGGTTTAAAGCCAGTTGTCTTTCCATCATTGTTTCGCCTAAGCCGTCCATGTGGTTGTCCCCTCGTTTTCGGTTTCTTGTGCGGGAGTTTGATCGGCTTCGTATGTCGCTTTAGCCAGAGTACAGGCTGGGCTCCAATCGCCGCCCTTGATGGCCTTGTAAAGCTCGGGCGGAACTGAATCTTTAAAAGTCGGCAACCAATCCCTGATCGGCGTTCGCAAAGAATCTAGCTGTACGCCTCTCATACAACGTTCAATTGAATCTCTGAGGCCATGTAAATTGCCTATTGACTTAATCGCTGCTGGAGCGTCTCCTAGCGAAAGGCAGGCGGCAGAAAACGAAATGTGCGGGATTTCGCTAGACAAGTGATCTACGTAGATGCTTGTTAGCGCGTAACTCCCATCTTGGTTAATGGGCACCCAAAGCCGGATCGGAACAGAGTTTTTAGGAATTGCCTGCCACCGAAATTTCCTAGGAGTGCCGATGGAATCATAAAAGTTTACATCGAAGTACTCTATTTTTAAATAGAATACGCACTCGACGCACCACCTGTACCCGTCAAATTTACACGGAATCCGGCTATCGACGGCCCAAGCCGGAGCGGGTTGTTGTCTGGAGGTTCTCCGAAGTGTTTCTTCGGCCTCTTGTTTAATACGCGCAGCCGTTTCGACAAGCGTATCCGCCGCAAGCTGGCCCTCTGCTAGCTTTTTCTTGATTGCTACATTAGCTTTTTCGTTGGCTCTCTTTTTGGTCGCTACCAGCGCCTTGTTGGTTTTTATAAGCTCTACCGGAGAAAGCCTAAAGAGCGTATCTCCTAGAGCTAGATACGCCGGTTCCCGTAAGGTGTTTGCTTCAAAGCTCCCGCCGTTTGCGTTGGCGTCGGCTTGAATAATAGCTTCGCCGATGGCGTTGGCCCAATCCTGGAACGGAACCGAAGCAACGTGTTTTGTAATTGCTTCTCTAACGGTTCGGCCCCAGTCGATGCTTTTTTTAACCTCGCGCTGTTGTGTTTTTGAAAGATGAGCGGCGACAGCGGTTAGGTTGGGGATCGGACGCGAGCACTCTACTTGAAGTACTCCATTGTCGTCTCTGAAGACCTTGACTCTAACATCTGTATTTGGCTCTGGTTCTATTGTTGATGTATTTTGTTCCATATCTTTTAGCCTCTTGCGTCTACGCACTGCTGAGTATTTCTCAATACTCGCCTTCCCGCTTGCAATGCGTAGGCGTAGAAGGCTAAACCCCCTACGTTCGAGTCTAGCCGCGCGCGTCTTTTGCGACAAGCTCTACCTTAGAAACGTTCTCAAGGGTTTTGTTTGCGTCGGACGTGTCGGCCTTCCGCCCGTCGATGTACACCGAAAAAGTCCGAATACCGGCATTTTGCGCTTGCGCCGTTACGAACTCTCCCAGCTTTTTGCCGGATGTGTCGATTGTACCCCGCTTTCTACCGTTTACATACAGCAAAACGGAGTTACGGGGTACCGAAACCGTCTCGGGATGCGCCGGAGAAGTGCTGAAAACCTCCGTCACCGGAACGGCTACGGCCTTCTTAACTGCTTTCTTGACGATCTTTTTGACCGCCGTTTTCTTCTTAACCACAGTTTTTGTGGGCATTGTTATGTCTTTCCTACCTTTTGTTTTGGATTCTCTCTCGGGCTCTATCGCCCTTTTCTTACACTCTTAATTATGTGCTACATAATCGATTACTGTCAAGCAAAATCGATTCTTTTCTTTTAAATCTATCGCAAGCCATTGACTCTACAGGCTCTATGCTCTATTATAGAGCTTGGAATTTCATTCTAAAGCCGCCCATGTCAGGTCTTTACTGAAGCAAGGCTCTAGACGGGATACGGAGATAGCAAATATTGTTGGCTGTACCCGCTCTAATGTCTCCCAGGTGCGCTCTCGTATGCGGTTTCCGTCTAGCATGTACTCGTCAATACTAGCCGATCTGCAAAGCATCAAGGCCGAAGTGGTAAAACTTCGCCGCGACCTGGACGTGTTAATGCGAGGTAATGACACCTAGCTCTCAGCGGTAGCTGGCTCGCTTCGCTGAACGGTATCGCGATCATGGTAGGCGCTGGGCATCAGCCATTCAACATCTTGCCCTACCTCGTAGCCGTGGCCGGTTTCGTAAATCCGCCCGGCCATATTCTCGATTTTGCTGGTTTTAATACTCTGCATTTTAGTCGCCTTCGCCATTACACATGGCTATCCACTTATCTCTCTGAAACCCTGCCTTAAGCTGTCCGTCCGTCCCTCGATACGGCTTGGCTTGCATTTGGCACCAGTCCGCCAGATTGTCTACCAGTCCCTGCCACAGCACGCGGTTAGTGTTGGCGGCCGGCCGCATGGATGCCATGACGCGGGCGAGGGTGACAAATTGTGTTTTCCTCACTTACCCACCTGCTCACTTTCCTCTTCGTCCGTTTCATCCTTCTCCACGTCTTCGAGGAAATTATCTGCCATCTCATACCAATCCACTTCACCCAATGCCGCATTGAGCAAATCGGCGAACATGGACGCGCCTAAATCCGGCGCCATCTCTTCAATCCAATCCTTCAGCGAATCCGCCAACAGGCACTTAGCGCTATCCTCGCGCGTCTGACTGGAGTAGGTCCGCTTGTACTCCGTTGTCTTCCATGCGTCTTCTGCCATCTTCTGACGTGCCCTGTAGCTGCCTTGCTCGTTGTCGATCCATAGCGCAACGTTCCACGTCTCATAATTCGCCCAACCGTTATACCGCTTGTCTTCTGTCATATGATGTTCTCCTCTTGTCTCTTGGCTCATCGCCTTGACTGGGATTCCATTCCCGCACTGGAACCAGGTGACTAGTCCCAACGCGCGGATGTCTCCGCCTATCAGCTATCAGCCAATCAATCGTAATTACCGCGTTCCACGATATCACCCCAACATCCGACGCGATACCCTTTACCCGCGACATACATTAGCGTTGCGGCATAGGTGTCGCCAGCGTTGCAGTACTCAATCGCCGGAGACTTCGCGCCGTGTCCGGCTTGAATATACTCGACTCCATGAGTGTTGAGAATTTCATCAGCGATAGAAAGCTTGGCCGTTCCGAAAGCCATCGGGTTATAACATTGCCAGTACCACTTTGCAGTTACGGGATACTTGCCGGAGTCTAACAACGCTTCCAGCTCGGAACGCTTCGTTAGTTCGAGCACGGAGCGTAATTCTTTCGCGCGTTCGTGGGCGATTGTGGCAAGTGTCTTAACGGATGGCAGGTTAGCCATTTGATTCTCCTTTGTACGTTTGAATGATGCGGTCGATATTACGCATGATCTCGATAGCCTTGCGCCGTGCCGCCCATGGCTCGCTAAATTCGAGCATGTATTGCGCGGGCGAGCACTTGTCGCCGGTCAACTTCCAGATTTGCTTGGACAATCCAGATTGCGGCCCGAAGGTCCCATAAGTCAGACGGGGAGCCTCCATGACGATGCCAACTCCATGCTTTGCGGTCAGCGTAGCGAACTCCGTCGCCTCTCGCGAATCGCGCCTTCTTTGCGAGCACGTTTTTAAGTTAAATCCTTTCCGTCCATCTGGCTCTCCTCTTGATCGGTACACCGCAGGAAACGGCACCGCATTAGCTTCTACAATCTTTACTTCCGGCCTAGAACACCAGTAGTCTATCTGCTTGTTCCGCGCCTTGATTACGCTCCCAAGTGTAGCCGTTTCGGTGTACTTTAGCTCCCCGTCATCTGAGAATACGCGGACTAGAAAGTTAAACGCCCCAATCCTAGTGGTGTTTATTGTTATCTTCATAAAAACTCTGATATGAACCATTGCTCTCGCCCGCACTTCGGGCATTTGTGGGCTTCGTCGTTATTGGCGCAGGTTTCGCCGTGCTTCCAGACCGTTAGGCAGTTGGAGCATTTATGTAAATGTGCCCTAGATGGCGTTCCAATGGGCTCCGCGCAGTTTGGCGCATGGGTAAGGGGCTCCGCTGTCCAGATGTCGCTAACGCGCCTCATCGCTCTCCCGGTAGGTAGATTACGTCATTCTCGAACCAGATCGAGATAGACTCTAGTGGAAAATCCGTGAATGTCAATTCTTTTGAGAATACCGCGTTATAGTTTCCATCCTCGCACGCTAGGGTAGCAGTGTGATCCGGCCTAACGGTCAATTTCCAGACCTGGAACTCCTCAGCCGCGATTTTCTTGTCTAGCTGTGCTAGTGCGATCTCGTCAATGAGCCAGTAGGCACCGGCCTTGTCCGCGAGGTACTTAACCCCATCCGTGTAGCTTATCTTTCGCATGAGCGAATGACGGTACCAGTTATCGGTACCGCTGAATTGATCTAAGTCTTGCGCCGTCAGCTTGGTAGCTTGTTCCATTTGCTCTCTCCTGTTTTTGATCTACAAAAATAGATGCGCGGAGTATTGAGAAAGACTCATATACTCCGCGCAGGTTGATTTGATTGAGACTTCAGTTAATCTCACATTCAATCTTAGCTCTGCCGGGGATTCCCCATATCCCCACGCAAACCTTGTTACAACGTCCGCCAGTTGCAGCCGCGATATCTTCAGCGCATTTTCTTGTGAGTCGTTCGCAGCTAATCGTACATTCGCCGATGGTATTGAAGTAGTGTTCAAAGTACAGATTATCCAGAAGAAACCCGTTCCCGTCCAGGGCTCCATCGGGATAACAGACCATTACTTCGTAATCGAATTGTTTCGGGCTAGTGTCGTCGGGTCCGCAATGGAACGGACCCGAGACCGCTACCTCAAATTTGCCTTGTGCCACTTGTCTAAACATAAGATGGCCTCACTGATAGTAAGCTAGCGCGGCCAGGATACGGGCGAAGAAAGCCAGGATGCTACCCATTTAGCGGCCTCCTCTCTGGAGTAATGCTTTCTTGCAACTCCTGATCTAGTTTCTTGTTCTTTAGTTTTTCGGCCTTCCAGAACGCAAGCCCGGCGAAAAAGTCTACCCCAATCCATCGAATAATGCTGATAGCTGTAAGGCTTGCGACTCCCACCGAAACAACGCACTTTTCGCACTTGTCGGCAAGGTCCGGTATGGTGCTTATGTCTAACATATCTTTCACAACCTTTCTGAATGGGCTTTGTAGCCTATTCCCGCGTGCCGTGAGCCATCCGAAAGAAAGGGTATCACGGCACCCAAGCCTAGGCCGCGCGTTGCTCTGCAAATGCCATCAGGTACTTAACCCGATAGCTAGTCGGAGGATGAATACCATCAGACCCGCTAAGTTCGTCTGATATGTTCGCTTCCTTCCCAATCTTTTGAAGTGTTTCGGCGAGTATTGAAGCATACCCGTGAGTAGCAGCATAAAAGTCAGCGGCAATTTCAGATTCTCTAGATTTAATATGGTTGTCTAGATCGCCGTTAACCATGTGTCCTAGCTCGTGAGCCATGATAGCTTTAAGCTCGGCATCGCTAAACATGGTGGTGATCCCGATACCGTATCCCAATGCTTGAAATTCTTCGCCGGTTTCGTCATTGGAAACGACAGCGGCAGCCATGTTGTAATTATCCATAACCCAAGGGGGAGCAGGAAGCGGTCTAACTTTAGTTTGGGCTCCGCACTCGTCAATAACGGACGCCCAAAGGCTTGAAATCTTGAGGTACTCAGGGAAGGCAAAGGTTTGAATCTCTCGGGGAATGCCGTTCATGGGGTCCATGTTATTCGGCCTCCTGAGTTAAGGGTGAATCCGCAGGGGAACCACCGTCATCCAACCATCGGGCGATATCTTCTTCGGTCATGTGCTTATGTGCTCCTTATCTTTTTTGGCCTTAGTTGCAGCCCCTAACCTAACCGCTCATAAACGGAAAGGTTAGCAGGGGAAACTAGGACTCCCGAAGTACATACCGCGCTATTTGTTGGTTAACCCATATGACAGGATCGAACAAGATCCGACCTTGCAAATGTATTGCCTTAACGAGTAGATCGTCAGAGGTAACGCCTAGAACGTCGGCCATGTGTTTTAGATACTGTTCGTGCCACTTCGTAGCAGTTCTGGTAATGTGATCGACGGTATTTTGGTCGATGCCGTCTTCGGTCATCTGCCGCCGCACTTCGATGATAACAGCGCAGAATGTCTCTGTATTCATGATATCTACTCCTTATCTTGCCTTTCGGCATTGCTCTATTCGGTATTATGCTCTAACCAGTACTTTCTGTCAAGCATTTATTTAAGGTTCTTTTATGGTGGCTCTACCCCTAGCTCTCTTATAGCTGATTTGCTTAGACTTTTCCCCGTCATCCTTCAGGGAGTCTATTAGCTGTTGTTTCTGAGTCGCTCTATTGCCGTAATTTTCTACTGATCGGAAACGCAAGCCGGTCTGCTCGGAGATCTCCCGATAGGAAAGCCCCTGGAGCCTCAAGGCCATAATCTTGGACTCCAAGGGTGTTAGCGTCATGTAGGATAGATCGACTCTCTTATGTGCCATCAGGACTCCGTTGCGGCACCTTCCAGCAAGCCAGCGCAGTAGGCGCATAGGATATCTTTACCGATAGCTGATACTTCGCCGCAGTCGCCGCAATGATCGCAAGCAAAAATATAATCGTCGTCTTCGATGCCGATATCATCGCGGGATCTAGAGACTACCAGTGATTGCCAATCGACCGCGATTAGGCGCTCTATAACACGTTCCAGGTACTCAACGTCTAAAGACTCCAGGGCAGAGTGCTCGCGCTCGTATCCTACGCTCAAGTTCGAGCATTCTGGTATAAGGTGCGAATAATTTACCGAATCGGTAAAGATCCCAGGTACGGGTTTATGATCCATGCCTAAGGAGTCCGATAAGCTCGCCGCGAATAGATCACTAGCTGTCCGTTGCCCCAATTGGCTTGTGATGATATCAGCCGTCCCGCGCCGATCCAGCGATAGGCAAACGTCGAAGGTCCTAAGCCATTCAGGATAGTTTTCCGCAAGCCACATACTACCGCGACCGCCGATCTCTTCAGCACGATGGAAGACGAAGGTGGCTTGCACTCCCGCTTCAATCATGCACAAAGCCGCATAGATTCCCGCTGTATCGTCAGCGCCTAAACAGTTGGATACGGTTTTAGCTGGCAATTGCGCGGTACCGTTTTTTACAATCACTCTTTGTCGTCCGGAGAATCGGTGGACCGTATCTGTATGGCAAGCAATCATGACTTTACTACCTTGTCTGTTGAGGATTCGATTTCCGTAACGATCTCCGTAAATGCCCTTTACCGGATCGATATACTTTCGAATAAACTCCGATTCCGTCTTGGACCACGCTGGACGCTGATAGGAAAGCATTTGCAATATGTCTAGCTTCATACGGAGACCTCTTTTGTTGTCTCTTCACCTGTTGTCTCTTCAGGTTCGCACTCGCACTCTGAGTCTAACTCGCCGCATTCCTCACAGCGTTCGCACTCGCACCGAGTCGTATACCTTCCATTGGGGGAGACGATCTCATTACATTCCGAGCATCTTACGCAAGTACAGCCGTCATGCTCTGTACATCCTTCACAATCGTGGCAAAACTCGCAACTGCACTCCCGATCCCCGTAATACATCGTTTCGCAACATTCGCACGAGGAGCACTCGCAATCGTCTTCGTCGTGCTCGCACCGATCACATTTAGGCTGTATTCTTTCGCCCGTCCCATTGGTCTGATCGGCGTTATAGTCGCCTTCACCTTCGTCGCACACTTCCCAGTACTCGCCGCAATCGGACAAGCCCCGTCCACCGTTATCGATGTATGGTACACACTTAGAGCCTAGGTTTTTCAGCCTGTTGCCGTTTAACTCGCCCTTGCGATATCCTTCACGTTCGAGTAGATCGATTAGCACTTGGCAGTATGTCGAATCGTTCTGATGGGTAGAGTATGCGCGAATCCACTGCTTGTCTTTTGTGCTCACTACAGACCTGGAAACGATACTACCGTGCTCTGTAACGTATGCTACTGCCACGTCAGGCGAATCGGCGTACACGTGATACGGTCGTACTGAACAACCGTCAAACTTGCCGTGCATACAGCTTGTATATCTCGAATCGCAAGCATACATTTGAGTCTCGAAAATGTCATTGATTGTTGCGCGGTCAGTTGCGAACTTTAGCGTAGCAGGGCATTCCGCTAGTGCGAGCCTCGCCCGCAGTCCTACTACGGCTTGTTGGATCTCCGCATCTGACATATCGGTGAAGGTCTTTTTCAAGTACTTGCCAAACTTGAGCCTAACCTGCCTATCCGCAGATCCATAAGCCTCTGATGGAGTATAGGCTACAAAGTCGGATTCCGTCTTGGTAGTGGACAGGTGTAAGTAATGTTCTTGTGGCCATGTTCTGCCGATCCCAGGAACGGGTTGATACTCGCCGCTATCAAACCGGCATTGTTCCCGCCACTTCCAGTCGAAGGATTGGATACCCGTTTCAGGCGATAGCAAGGGGATTTGATAGTCTGCCATGCGCTTCAACGCGGATTCAATAATCCCAGGTATGTCTAAATACCTGTCATTCAACGCGGAGATTACTTCCGTTATGCTGTCATGCATGACAGCATACGATCCTACGGGCGCGTATGTCGCAACAAACCATTCAGGTGAATCCAAGGACCGATGAACCAGGAAGATGTACCCTGCCACCTTGCAGGACGCGAGAACATCGGCACGCCGATATTCACTATAGGTTGAGGTAACCACTTGAGTACGAAGCATTATGTTAACTCCTTATCTTGCCTTAGGTTAAGGCCCTAACAGCACTTCTGAAATGCTGTTAGCAGAATAACCTAGTGCCGCTCCAGGAAGGAAGGCAGGATGCCGCGATCCCGTAACCATATACGGAGAGATAAGCCAAGTTCAATTGCTAGTGATCGGAAGTAGTAGTGATTCATCATACTTCCGACCTCGCGGCTACCATCCCGATTCGTCCGCCGACAGTCCGCCATGCCCTAGCAAGCTTCTTATCCTGCCAAGCCTCTTGGATATGTTCTGCTTTGCTGTTGCAAATTTCAGCGATGATCTCAAGAACCGCTTTGACGCTGTTACCGTCGATCATAAATTCAATCTGTTGTGATACTGTCTGTTGTTTGGTCATGTGTGTAGAACCTCCGCATATAGACTATCATAGCTAGACTTCTTGTCAAGCATTAATAGAGATGTAGGTCAACAGCCGTCACGGACTCGGGCTTGTATGGGGAAGATACAGAGAAGAGAAGGTATTGAGCAATACCGCAGAGCAAGTATACAGCCAATCGCGTACAACGCGCTGGAACGTCCTAGGTAATACCGCAGTGGCCGAAATCGGCTCCGACTCCGTATAGAGCGTCTAAAGCTCAACAAAAGGACTTTAACTGTTACCCGCAAGTGATAGACAGATATACTTTAACTATTGCTTGCAAGTGATAGGCAGTTGTACAGACGGACACTTATCGGTAAGTATTACTCAACAAGCCGGCCCGTCTTGGAGGTGTGAACATAGTATACAGGAGATGAGGTAGGGAAACGCCCACGTGTGAGGGTGTATTTATCAATACACAGGGTCGAAAAGGCGAAAATGCTTGCCTAAGCCGTCTCGTATCGGGCTTCTGAACAAGTAACCCCTACCCTGTCGAACCCAGTGCCTTCACGCGCGATCTCGATCCCGAGTAGGCCAAACCACCATTACCTAACAGAAGGCCCCTATATAGCATTGGCGCAAGACCATAGACCGAGTGGGCCTTTAGCCCGTCAAGCAGGTAAGCAGGCAAGCACGGGTTTTGTAATAAGGCAAGCGAAGCAGGCAAGCAGGTAAGCTGGCAAGCGAGACGTAGAGCTAGAACTCCCTCTAGGTGAACGATTTCTCCCTTCGCGGCGATTGGTCATAACTCGGTCACAACCCGGTAATCTTAGGCGGTAATTACACGAAGCAGGCAAGCATGGGTTTGACTTCCCCCGTCGCCTTGACTCATGCCAGTTGTAAATCGATGTACTTATAGCCTAAGTGAATCTAGACAATACGAGCCTTAGACGCGTCACCTAAGACCTTACTGGTTACAGGTCTATGTTGTTCAATCTCTTAGGAATAGCTGAAGATCCGCCGGCGGCTCTCTATGGGCTCTCTAAGGCGCGAAGGGGTTGGGATCGTACCGAGGGTAGGCTCTTTATATTCCTATTTGACTCCACACGCCACAAAGAAAAAGTTTTAGAAAAATCAATAAAAACCAAAAACCAAACAACGCACACCAAAAACACACCAAAACCACACGAAAGGCTTGACAAAGCCACACGGTTGCCACATAATAAACACATGGAAGCCACATCGAGACTCAACGTTAGGATTCCAGACATCTTACGAGTAAAACTCGACAGGTACGTGGAAAAAAGGCAGGAAGAATTTATTCGCTACTGTTACAATGATGCGGTCGTAGAGGCACTTCGTAGGTTAGTTGACGAAGATTCGCAGGAAATAAGGCTTGTAGGGGAACTAGAATACCAAGTACCAAAATCTCCAACGACCGCTGCGGAGTTGGCCGCGATAATTCCAGGAGTTAGTTTGGGAATGGGAACCCCTGGTCGCAAATGGCTCCCGGAGCTTAAAAAACTTAAGGCAAAGGGAGAAGTGGACCAAACCTCCGCAGACGAAGATTTTAAAACGATGATTCCTGAGTTCCGGCCACCCAAGGGTTGGAATAGTTGGACTATTGAAGGAAGGGCTAAGTGGCTGGATGAAAAACACCCCATTTGAGCGAAGCGAGTATTAATGCACTACATAATGGAATCCGCCAATGACAACTAAGAAATTATTATTCTCCGTTACGCGGAATGACTTCGAGATGCAGACTTTTTCTGTCGGAGGTCCCGGCGGTGGAGGGAAAGACACTTCAAATTCCGCTGTGCGTTTAATCCACCGTGCATCCGGAGCAGTAGGAGAAGGTAGGGAGACTCGCAGCAACACGCAGAACCGCAAAGCGGCGTTTTTGCATCTCATAAACACCAAGAAGTTCAAAGATTGGCACAGGCTGGAATGCGCTCGGAAGATGGGGCAAAAAGTCCCCGAGACGCCGGAAGAAATTCTCGCCCGCGTAGATAAGATGATAGAGGAAGGCCTTCGCGACGGCTCAATCGTCGTAGAGGAATATTGATGAGAACATTCTTGCTTATTTGTTTTTCCGTACTCTGGTCCTTACCTCTGTGGCCCTTGCAGATGATTCCACTTATGCACGGCCTAATAACACATATTTCGTTATGCGCATTGTGGGGGATGTTGGGCGGACTTGTGTTTGGTTTGTTGTGGGACCGCTACCACTCCTAGGATAATATTAATGCCTAAATACAGTGACGTAATCTTCCGGATCGTGCTTATGTGTATAAACGCCTTTTGCCTCGGCATAACGGCTGGGATAGGTTGGAGTTTGCCTGTTTTTTCTCTGGCATTCTGCCTTCCCATAAACGCTGTAGCGTTATTTTTGAATGCTATTTATTTAGTACGCTTACTGCGAGAAAGATCACCGTGAGGAGCGCTATTTTGTCTTTAGGGATAATGTTCTACAAATATACCATTCGCCCTTTCGAGTTACCGGACGGTCTTGTGTGGTGGTTTACGCTTGTGTTTGTATTGTGCTTATCCCAGGATATAAAGGAACTCTTTAGAAAGTGAAGAAACAAAAACAAAGCAATAAAGCCGTAGCCTATCTTAGGGTGAGCACCGACCGGCAGGAAATGTCCATCGAGGATCAAGAACAAAAAGCTCGCATATACTGCTCGCTTCACGATCTGGAATTGGTTGCCGTGCTTGCGGAGTCGGACGTATCTGGTAAAACTCGCCTGTACGACCGGCCACAAGGTAAAAAGATTAAAGATTTTTTGTCCTGTGGCTGTTCGCATGTGGTGTCCTTGAAGTTAGACAGGCTGTTTAGGAACGCCGCCGACGCTCTTACTGTATCGGAGGAGTGGCTGCAACGTGGCGTTCGCCTGCATATCGTGGACATGGGGGGAACCGCAATTGATACCGGAACCCCGCAGGGAAGAATGTTTTTTACAATGCTCGCCGGATTCGCGGAGTTCGAACGCGGGATGATATCGGAACGGATTACTTCTTCTTTAAGGCATCGAAAGTCGAACCGCATTGTGTACTGCAAAAATACCCCTTACGGTTTGGATGCGATTGATGGTAAGTTAGTAGACAACCCCGTAGAAGCTGCCGTAATAGAGAAGATGCAGAAGATGCGAGGCGAAGGTAAAGGCTATCACTCTATCGCAAACACCTTAAATTCTTACAGCATAAAGTCGAAGCACGGAGGGGAGTGGCACGCCTTTACGGTTTTCAAAGTTTTAAATAAAGAGGCGGCGTGATCGGATGCGAAAGAAGACTATCTGGAAGTTATTTTTTATGTGCGTGGCGTGGTTCTTTTTATGTTGGGCGTTAAGTTGTTTGTGGTTGGTGTTGCGCTCAATGTTCCACGGACAGCCGTTGTTTTTGGTGGAGTTGAAATACATACTCGTCACACTTGCGGCACAGTTCTTTATTGAACTGTCGCGCTTCTTCGACGACCGAGACGACAGGAGAGGCGGAGAATCTCCAGAAGTAAAGCCGTGGCCGCAATCGCCAGATACTATTGAGCGTGAAGTTCTAATGCTAGATTTAGATTCATGCTTGACAAAAAAATAACGTAGAATCGTTGCAAAAACGGGGACGGATTAAAATCCAACATAACCTAGCTCGCTGTGAATCCGATGATCTTCTTTGGCTCGAAGCCCACCCCGGAACAGTACGGGCTATTAAAGGTAGAGAACAAGGAAAACCGGATGCGTGGTTTTGGTATTGGGGTGAAGGGGAAACTTGGCACAAGGCGTTTACTTTAAGAAGCGCAATCGCGGCGGCTCGGGAGGCGGAATGACAACTTATCAAGGACCAACGGCCCATGTGGAACTAACTACTGGCGACGTGACGTTCGCGGCCCCGCCAGAGACGTTCTGGCTCGCCTATCGTGGTAGCGTCGCCCATTCAATGTTCGTGCCAACTACCGATCCCAAGGGCATCGACGACATCGATCTGATGGGTTTCACGTTTGGGTCGCGCGAGAACTACTTCGGACTTCACGAATGGGGATCGCGCGGGACGAAGGAAATCAAGGACGGTCCTTATGATGTGGTGCTGTACGAGATTCGCAAGGCGTTCTCACTTCTGCTCCAAGGAAATCCTAACATCCTTTCAATGCTCTGGGTGGCACCGGAATTTACGCTGACACGCGAGCCTGCGGCCCAGGAGATCATCGCTAATCGCAAGTTGTTTCTCGGTAAGCACGTCTATAACGCCTTTGCCGGGTACGCCCATCAGCAGATGGAAAAGATGGAGACGCGCGATCCGCATGAACTGCGCGAGTACCTAGCAGTCACGGTTGAGATGAAGTATCGCGGCATACATCCTAATCATAAGGGCGAGGTGTTTCCAGAGCCAGCGCGAGATACCGGAGAGGAGAATGATATAGCCTGCTGGGATTCCGAAAAGCTTCGCGCTAAACTATCTCACTACCAGCGCAAGGGTGAGAACCTTGGATACATGGGCGACAAGCGCAAGCGTCTCGTCCTGGAACATGGCTACGACTCAAAGAACGCTGCCCACCTGATTCGCCTCCTGCGCATGTGCGTTGAGTTTTTCGAAACCGGCGAGATGTTGGTGAAGCGTCCAGATCGCGAGGAGTTACTTGCGATCAAGCGCGGCGTCTGGAGCCTCGGGGATATAAAAGATTTGGCGGCCATTTTGTTTTCGAAGGCGAAGGCCGCGAAAGAAGTTGCCGATATGCCGGATGGACCAGATCACGCGGAGGCCGAAAAGCTGCTGGTGCGTCTTATAGCTGAAAGGCTGGCGCTATAATGCCCGTCCTGTACGGCGAACGCCTCACTAGAAACCTCTTGCGACCAGATATTCCTACAGCTATGACCCCAGCGGAATCCAGATGCCTGTACGGCTTGGCGCTAGACAGAAAAGTTTTGGAGTTCGGAAGCCTTTTGGGTTATTCTACAATTGTGATGGCGCAATCGGCAAAAATGGTTTATGCCGTAGATCCGCACGAAGGGTACCCCCTTGCAGATCCTAAGCCGACTCTTACTCAATTTTTGTACAATCTACACCGTTACAAAGTCCGCGACCGGGTAGTCCCTATTGTCTCCAGTGGTCAGGATATCGCCTGGGCCTTTACCCCCAAGTCCTTCGGGTTGATATTAATAGACATTACTCGCTTCGCTGCCGAGTTGATCTGCTTGGCTAACACGCTAGATCCGGATGTAATCGCAGTACACGACTACGGTATTGAAGATTGGGACGGAGCCACAAAAGCTGTAGATAAGTACTCTAAAGAAACGACACGCAAACTGAGGTTCGTCGATACCCTCGCGATTTTAGAAAGATGATAGTAAGTAAGTAAGTGATTGATATTTATTTGTGCTTTTGGGAAGAATGCGGATTTTACTTTGTCCCCAAAGAAGCCATTCACCAACGATATTGGCGCAAGCGTAAGATTAAAAATGGCACCAAGTTTCCAGGCCTTTTGCCACAGGGCCGCCCCTCCTTCGAATTTATAACCCACCCCGGAGAAAGACCTCCAAACCCCATTCACCGAAAGCCTATAAGGTATTACGTAGGCTATGCCACGGCTGCATTTGGCAATACTTCTCGTAAAGCATAACCATTTAGAATCAATGTCTTGCATTTAGTTTATTAAGGTGTTATATTCCATCTTTGGATGGAAATCACTGAAGCACTAGAAGTTTTCGATCAGCACATCCACCTTACCGATGCGGTGTCGGCGAACTACTGCCGCCGCATAAAACTCCCTCTGCAAATAAGAGAAGATGTACACTCCGAGGCCCACATGGGACTCTGGGAAGCCTGCCTGCGTTACGATCCCTCCAAAAATAGTAAATTCTGGCCGTTCGCGTATTTACGAATACGCGGCAGCATCATAGAAGTATTTAGAAGGGAGGGTCTGTGGCTGCGCGGGAGACAGATCAAGGCCGGTATGAAAAATGTTCACTTCGAAAGCCTTACTACCCATCCCTCTAGCGTTCACCACAGTGAAGACGGAGGAGCGTATTGGTTTCGCCACCGGAAAGAGGCCGACATGATAGATGAATCCTCCAAGTTGGATATCGAACGCATCGAAGTGGCGATGATTATAAATAGTGGCACAAGCGGGATGCCGCAGTACAAGAAAGAAATAATGACAAAGTATTACTGCGACGGTCTTCCAGTTTCAGAAATGGGAGTTTCTAAGCAATACGCCTGGGCTGCGATTAGAGAAGGTACGAAAGAGTTGCGAACTAGAAAGGTAATGAAATAGCCTTATGAACATGCCTCGCATAACGCTGACTACGGCCAGCACGGTTTATAATCTTTACACCTTAGTTAACGCACTGGAGCCGCAGGCGGTAAATTGCAGTCAGGTGTTCGTAACAGCAGACCCTACCAATACGGGGAATGTTTTTGTTGGAGACTCCGCTGTGTCAACGACACAATATGGAGCAAAGCTTCCGGCTACGGCATCGGTTGGTTTTGAAGGTAACTTCAACAGCACCCAGTTGGACACTATTTATCTGATGCCGGACACGACGCTTTCCCTAGTTGATGTCATCATACAACGGATTTAAAATGAAGAAGTTACTGCTATTTATAGCCCTGTTGTCGTTCCGCGCGATGGCTCAGGTGAACACACCCGCTATTCTGTTTCAAGGAACTAGCCCAACAGGTGGATGCGCTGACGCACCTCCGATGCGTTATAACTATAACACTGGACAATTGTGGGCCTGCGACAGCGGTACTTGGGCGGTGATAAGCTCATCTGGAACTGGGAACTTCACGCCCGGTGGAACGCAAGCCAGCGGAGATATACTATATGCCACCAGTGTATCTGGCTATGCTTGGCTAACGACAGCCAATGGAGGCCTACTTAACACTAATTTAAGTGGTGCCCCTAGTGTAACGCCTACGCCAATATTGGGAGTGGCAAGCACCACGACCGGCAGTCTCGGTTTTCTTAGTGCATCCAACGCTTTTACATTTACCATATCGGCAGCGGCGGCAATGAGCGCTTCAAGCACGATGGTCGGTCCAGTATCGGTGCCCACCACTGGCGACCTTTTGAGCGCGGTAACTTCCAGTTCGACTTTCACCCTCACCGATTCTGGCATTCTCGCAACGAACGTAGTCACGCTTGCTGGCTCCCAGACGCTCACCAATAAGACGCTGACCAGCCCCACCATAATCGCGGCGGTACTTGGTACGCCAGTCAGCGGTAATGCTTCAAACCTCACCAATTTTCCAACATTAAACCAGAACACCACAGGAACGGCTGCGGCCATTTCAGGTACTATAGTATTATCCAATACTCCGCTAACAACCTCTCAGGACATCCTTTACGACAACGCGGGAATTCTTGCTCGGTTGCCTATCGTGACCAGCGGAACGTGCCTCGGCAACACGGGAGGAGTTTGGGCTAGCTTGGCATGTTCTGGCGGTAGCGGCTCTGGTACCGTAAATTCTGGAACCGCTAATCAAATTGGAATCTACGCCACCACAGGGACGGCGATGAGCGGGGATACGCTCCTTACTGACAATGCTACCGTATTGGCCTATACGGGCACTGGCGGTTTCTCCACGCCTTCGGTTTCAACGGGATCAAGTGCTCCATCGCTATCTGGAAATACCAGTACGGGCGGTATCGATGCCTTCAATAACGGCACCTGTTCGGGAACATTCGCGTCCGGTGCGGTTTTCATTTGTGATAACGCGGGGGTGCTTTATGTATATACAAGCAGCGGAGTTGTGGGTCCGATTGGACTAGGCGTATCGTTCGCCAACGCCGGGACGACAGGCACAACCCTCAACACCCTCACCACCCTAACTGGAACCCCATCAACCGCCGTTATTGCCACAACCAGCACGACCTCTGGTGTGGTTGGTATCGCAATATCAGGCTCCGGGACAACGGGGTCCGTCGTGATCCAAACCTCGGGCCTTGTCAATTGCGTATTCTCCAATGCGACAACGGCGGGAGATTACGTTCAGATCAGCACGACAACGGCGGGAAATTGCCTGGACAGTGGTGCTTCGACCGTACCAACGGCGAATGGGCAGATCATTGGCCGCGTGCTCTCGACAAACGGCAGCGCGGGTACCTATCAGATTGACTTGTTCTCGCCTGGGGTTCAACCAATCACCGGAACTATAACCATCGGTGGTACTGCTGTGGTTCTCGGCGGCTCAACTACATCGTTTCCAACTCCGGGCGCGATTGGCGGAACGACTCCTGCGGCGGGAACGTTTACTACCTTGCAGGCCAACACGTCTCTGAAGCTTCTCGGCTCCTCTACGGGTGGCGATATCTTTACCTCCTCGCTGGGTGGCGCTGCTAACTATACGATCACCACACCAACGCACACCGCGAATGACACTCTGTGTTTTCAGACGGCAGCGAACTGCTCAAGTGGTGGAGGAGGAACCGGCACATCCGTCTCAAGCGTTACCCCTGTAACGGTTTCCGCGAACGTTACGACGGACCAACAGTTGATGGAACTTTCTCTTCCTGCTGGATACCTAAATAGCGCGAACCAGCCATTCCTGTTCAACGGGGCAGGAGTGTATTCGACCACGGTAGCGCAGACCCCAACCCTAACATTTAAGGTTAAGCTTTGTACGGTCTCTGGTTGTGGAAGTGGCACGGTGGTCACGTTGGTTAACATAGTCACTACCGCCACAATCGCTTCGGTGACCAATAACAACTGGAACCTGAATTTCATGGGGTACACGGCGACCACAGGAGCGACCGGAAACCTGGAGATACACGGACCAGTATCGGTAGACCTAGGGTCACTCACCGCAACAGCCGATTCAATCTTCAATGATGTAAATACGGCAGTGTCAGGGAATATCAACCTGACCGCAGCGCTGTTTATTGATTTTACTGTGGCGACCTCGACCGGCAGCGCAAGCAATTCGATCACGCAGCGCGCTGGTGGCATCATGCCCTTTGCGGCGACGGCAGCACCAGTGACAAGTGTGGCGGGCGCGGGCGTCCTTTTCAGCACTACTCCAGCAACAGGCGCGGTGGCCTTAACTCCACTCACGATTGCAGCACACACGTTCATCGGAAACAACACGGGGTCCACGGCGGCTTATGGGGCTCAGGCCATTGGCACGGCAGATCTCCCCGCTGTGCTCGCCAATCAGACAAGTATCAATGGAGTTGCAGTGCCTTCTGCGGTAGGCTCAGCTACGGTCGGACAGGTGGTAGCTTCCGGGCAAACCGCTATGCCCACGGGCGCACTTTCTGGTAACTCCTGTAGCGCGAGTGCGACCACAGCCACAGCGACGGGGGCGGCTACCACCGATGCTTTTCAAGTGAACTATGCCTCAGACCCGACCGGAGTGACGGGATACGGAGGCGGTACGAGCGGTGGAATTTCCATTCGAGCTTGGGCAACATCTAACACTTTAAATTTCAAATTATGCAATGAAACGAGCGGCTCGATTACCCCTGGTGCTCTAAATGTGAATTGGCGAGTGGTGCGTTAAGATGCCGACTATCCAAGCACTTCTCATGAGTCTGTGGCTGTCCTTCTGGCCGCAGAGCCTTCCGCTTGGCGGGATACCGGTGTCGAGCGGCGGGGGCGGACCCGCTATAGTCGGCACCCCGACCTGCTCGGTAATAAATCCATCGGGAAGCACTTACACAGTACCCAGCTTTACAGCCACATCCGGCGCGGCGTTGTACATTTCCATTTCTTCCGGGGCCAATGATACGACAGGGACAGATATTTCGGCGATGAGCAGCACGGCGGGAGGCGGGGCAAGTGGGGACACTTTTACCCAAATCAATTACCAAAATCAGGGTTTCCAGACTGTGTATGGATATACGGTATTCAATATTCATTCAGGGGCTTATGTCATCACGTTTACGGCAAGCTTCGGCGGAGGCGGAGGTGCCTGCGTAACTCAAGTCACCAATGTAACTTCGTCTGTTGCCAACTGCAAGGGCACCTCCGCGTCAACGACAATAGCCTGTAGTTCAAGCATGACGCCAACCGCTTCCCCGGCAGTGGTGCTAGGTGGAACCGGGGCATATTATCACACAGAAACCTATAGCGTCGGGGCTCCATATACACTGGGGGCTTCAGCAGCATCCGCTAGTAATGGTAATCCTGGGTCCAATGCCTCCCTTTATTACATTTGCACGTCCGCATGCGCTAGTCCGGCGCGCACGCCAACATTTACTGCGGGGGGTGCCGGTTATTACGATTCCATCGTGGGAACGATTTATCAATGAAACTCTTTCTCTCGCTTATCCTCGCAAGCGCAGTCCTTACTTACGGCCAGGGAACCGTCCTCACTCCGAATACATGGACCGCTATCAACTATCACGGTCCGCCGATTCAGTCGGTTGGGTATGACACTACCAGTTACGTGGCTTCGTTGCACTCGCATTGCACCTGGGGGTCTTACCACCAAACCATATCTAGCGAAACAAACGATGGTCTGGTGTGCTACTCATATCGCGAGAACCGCAGCTCTGTGCTCGCTGTAAGTTCAATGATGCACAATGAGCGCTATGGCAGCTTGGGACACGCGGTAGGAAATCAAATATATGTCCCCGAAAATAACAGTTTGTACTATACGTCCGATGGATCAACTTCTACGGGTGTCGATCACTATCTTGGCCGATGGGTGCAGTTTGATGCTCCTGGACTCGCACAAAGAGATGTTACCGCAGCAGGCTCAGCCCAAATCCCCTGGACTACATCTACTGGCGTGTACAGTTGCATGACCTACGACTACACTAACCATATCGGAATGGTGTATCCTAATTATCTTGGTTATGCCTCGATATGGAACGAAGCCACAAACGTCTGGTCGGCGGCCTCTACTACCAACATTCCCACGACGCCAAACGTATTTCCCACCTGCGAGTTCGATCCAGACAACGGGCTGATGTATCTTTATGGCGGCGGCACGGCTGGCATGTGGACCTATAATGCCGCTACGAATACTTGGGCGACCCTGACCACGACCTGTACTGGAGCGGACTGTTCGGGAACGGCTCCCGCTCTACGCGTGGGAGCGTTTATGGCATACTCCACGGATGACCATAAATTTCTCATGGGAGGCGGCGTAACCGCACTTAGCGGCGGAACGACATTTGGAGATACTTGGCTATTCGATCCGTCCACAAACGCCTATACTGAGTTATCCCCGACCACTCCTTATGTTCTTCCCATCTACGTTAATTCAACGTGGATGAAATGTAGGTTTGACCCCGATTCCCATGTATTTGTACTTTTAATTGGAAGTCAGAACGGAAGTGCGGATGGTACTTGGGGCTCCTACGGTATTCAGCCCTATGCTTTCGCAATCAGTGGATCAGCGGCAGCGCCATTGAACTATGGCCGGGTCGTGAACACATACACGCCTGCTCCAAACTCTCTCAACACTGTCTCGCCAACAGCAACCAGCAACGGTTCCCTCGGCAGCCAGTCCTATGCCGCCGAGCCTTCTTTAACGACAGACGGAACTAATACCTTCCTTGGGTGGGTGGAGACTGGAAATTTCTTCGATACTTCGGCCTGTGGAGCGAATACTAGCGGTTACGCCAAGATCAACTCTGGAAGCTCATCGACTTGGACGGCCCTTGGGTCTGGAAGCTGTCCGCTGAATCCTAGTGGACGATGGAGCGGTAGTCACTCACAATTGGCATGGGTTGGATCTACTTTGTGGGATGCCCACACAGAGCTTTACAACTCTAGCGGGTCCTACATTCCATGGGCTTTTGCCTACAGCTTGAGTGGTTCAACATGGACGGGTGGACAGATCGGCTGCTTTAGCTCGGCTTGCAATACGAGCCTTGAGCAGTTCGTGGGAAAGATGATCTCGGTGGGAGGCGTCCCTACCGCCGCACTCCTGGAGACCAACCACGCCGTGGGTCCTCCCGCTGCGTATCTCTATATCCTGCAATATATCAGCGGTAGTTGGTCTGCTGTTGGCGGGGCCGCGATTAACAATAGCACCGCAGCGGGCAACCGCGTGGTCGGAGCAACGCTTACGACTGACGGTTCCGGTGACATCTACTCCTGCTGGGATGAGTCCGTCAACACTCAACGCTATACGATCTCAGTCCCAGCGCAAGAGTATTGCAGAGAATGGAACGGTAGCACGTGGTCAAGCGAACTAGGTGGTGGTAGTCTGAACGTCACATCTACGTCATGGGGCGGCAGCCCTTCATGCGCGTGGCTTAGTCAACTCTATTGCACCTGGACTGAGCGAGCCACAAATGGCAATCCGCTGCTATACGTCAAAACCTGGAACGGGTCCGCATGGTCATTGATCGGCAACCAGCTCAATCAATCCGTTGGGGGTTGGACGGTCAATCCTAAATTGGCCACAGACGGCACCCATCTCTGGTTAGCAGAGGAGGAGCAGGTCGTGTTGGGGGCTCACTCCCTCGGGTATGCAATGCAATGGACGGGTAGTGGATCAGCCTGGACACCGCTTGGGGGTCCAATCGCTGCCGACGTGATAAACGGCTCAATCGAGGGTATTGACCTTATAGCAGTTGGCTCTCATCCCACCGTGGCGTTCTCGCAAAGAACCCTCGGCAACCTACCTCAGATGTATGCACTACAGTGGAACGGATCGAGCTGGGCCACCTTGCCGAGCCTTACCACCGCAGTGATGGATTCGGGAACGGGTGTTCCTTCCAGCGGCGTCGGCAACAACGGCGACCTCTATCACAGAACTGATGTGCCATCCGTATACGGGCCAAAGGCTGCCGGAGCGTGGCCCACTACATTCAGCTATATCGTGGGGCAGGGCTGCACAACGGTCTATCATATCGACAACGACTGCGATGGCTATGGTGTCGGTCCTACAACTATCACCAACGACCCCAACCCACTATTCGGACCGGACGCGGACGACACCGACGCCACGGTGAATACTTCCGCGTCAGTCATCACCAAATACACGACCATCAATAGCTTCCTGGCCTACCTTGGTTATCCAACCAGCAGAGTCTTCTACATCGACCCAGTAAACGGAGTGGATACGGGAGGATGCGGGACGGTCACGTCACCGTGCCAGCATTTTAGTTACAGCGCGATAGGCACTACGCTCAACGATGGGGCGGGTGGAACCGTGGTGTATCGATCCAGCACCTCTGCCGGAATCCAAATCTGCACGGGCGGCGGCTGTTATTACCCACACGCCTCGTCATCGGGGTCACCTGTCGTCATCATGGCGTACCCCGGAGAACAGGTCACCTTTTTAACGGCACAGGCTCCATTGAACGGAGGCGGCGGGAGTTATAATGCCTCTACCAATGTTATATTCAGAGGCTTTTCTTTAGTTGCCAGCGGTCTCGGAAACGGCTATGGAGTGATCGGTAGCTGGGTACAGAATGTTACCTTGCAGAACTCCGAACTAGCTGGGTGGTCAATGGCTGTTCAATTCGCTGCTGGAAGCCAGAACAGCACAATCACACAGAATCTTTTCCACGACATCTCCGAACATGCCATCTACCCGGTTACTGGCGATTCAAGCCAGGGCGTATATTCCTCGGGGCTGCTCAATTGCTCGGGTTGGACGTGGCAGACCAACAACACCAGCTATAACCCTCATTTTAACTTCAACACCACGAACAACGTGATGCTCTATGTAGGTTCTGGGGGATTCGATGCCATCCACTACAATGGTGAGATCTGCACCGGATTGATAAGCGGAAATATCGTGGTTGCTGGGGGAGGCACGGGAATCGGACTCCAAGATGGAAACCAGAACGTCACCGTCTCGAACAATCTCATCGCGAACAATTCCTCGGCCCAGATCTTGTTTTACGTATACGGCTGCGAAAATAATGGAATTGGGATCACATCTGGGCAGCTCGGTGTTTCTTGTGACCCCGGATCTTCCGTGGGGGCTGTGTACTATCCCAACATGGAGAGCAGCAACAAGGTGATTAACAACACGATCTGGAGTGGTGTTAACGCCCCCGGGTCGTATTTTTGCGGTCCCTCGCAATGCCAAGTACCGACGTATGGCATAGAGGCATCCAATTTAGCCGAGGGGTTGCCGGGAGGTCGGTGGATCAAGTACACAACGATTCAAAACAACCTGATCGTGACCTACAGCGGCGGTGGTGGAGTATACCCCCAACTGTGGTTTGACCAGTCATCTTATCCCGAAACAAACACGTTGGCGAATAATCTCTTGTGGAATGGCTACGCCGGAAACAGTTCATCTGAGGTAATGAACATTACCTCTAATTCTCTTAGCTGTTCGACGGCTCCGTGGTTCTGCGCCGGATCAACAACCGGAACTTACGGAAGCGGAAGCGCCTATCCGGGCACCTTTAGCTTCAGCGCGTTTCAGTCCTACAACACGGGCAGCAACACAAATGAGTTATGGGGGAATCCTACCTTTGCTGACGTGCAAACCAGCTACTCTACCACCCCGAACATGTTCAACTTTCGGCTGCTGTCGGGGTCACCGGCTATCGGTGCGGGTCTGGCCAGCGGAGCGCCAAGTACTGATATCACAGGCGCTACGAGGGCTAATCCCCCGAGCATTGGTGCATATGACCTATCTGCGGCGGGCACAGGCGGCACCTCCACAGTAGGAACAGCAAGCAAGAATGTGACGAAGAAATAAAATGAAAAACATTATAGCAGCCTTAGTATTTGTCAATACATTCTGTTCGATGGCTCAGACGACGATGCCAACCACTGTTCAAGTTAACGCTGTAAGCAATATTACATCGGCTGGTACGGTTATAGACAACAGAAGCTCATTTTCCGCCCAAAGCACTATTCATACATTTTGCGCCGCAGGTACGGGAACATGGTCCGTAATGATGCAATACTCGGACATTTCAAATCTAGGTCCGTGGACTAATTTTGCTGACGGAACCGCTTCCATATCA
>Ga0182024_10006583_pt1 | contig 25442 bp, 21 predicted proteins | sample P32metaG_FD_120480 | JGI IMG/M metagenome (GOLD analysis project Ga0182024, IMG submission 120480) | Permafrost microbial communities from Stordalen Mire, Sweden - P3-2 metaG (Illumina Assembly) | ecosystem: Environmental > Terrestrial > Soil > Wetlands > Permafrost | place: Sweden: Stordalen...
AGTGTGCTCGTAGTATTCGCCGATGCCTGCGGAAAATTTTGTAGAGTTTTCAGCGCCGGGCGGCGACCAGTTGAGGGCGATGCGCGGAGAGAGCAGGGGGCGGCGGATGATTTCGTCCCAGTCGTAGCGGAGGCCTGGTTCGAGGAGCAGGCCGGTATGGGGGGTCCAGCGATCCTCAATCCAGGCTCCCAGTTCGAGGTTGTTGCGCGTGAAAGGAACGAAAGCGGGGAAGACGCTTTGGCGGAGCAGGGTTTTGTCTTCGCGCAGGTAGTTGATGGGGGCGAAGGTTTCGTACTCGTCGAAGCCGATGTGGTCGGCATCGACGCCGGCCTTGAACTGATGACTTCCCGCCCAGCGTCGCGGGGGGAAATAGACGTCGGCGTATCCCTGGACGCGCTGGGCGCGAGTCGTTTGGGTTTCGAAGTTGCTTCCGCTGGGCAATTCGGGGGTCACGTCGAAGGGCGCGGTGCCGTGCGGCTCCCAACCTTCGCGGTAACGCAGGACGCCGAAGCCGGCGTCAAGCATGACGCCATTGCGGAAGCTTTGCTGGTCGCGCACCCAGGGCAGCCAGGCGAGGATGTCGTGATTGTCAGTGCTTTGCTGGGGCGCGAGCGCGGAGATGCCTTCGTAGGGCGAGTGGTAGTCGTTGGCGAGGAGGGCGGCGCTGAGGCTGTTGCGGGGTCCGAGGTTGGCCTGGAATTTGAGGAGATTGCTGCCGCGGATCAGATGATCGGTGTCGGCGTTGGAAGGCAGCTCGGGAATGTAGATGTCGCTGTACTGGGTGTCGAGGGCTTCAAAGAACCAGAGTTTGTTGCGGACGATCGGACCGGAGACCGTGATGCGCGGCTCAAAGGTGTCGAAGCGGATGCCATTCTGGTCGCGGAAGGAGGGGATGAAGTCGGTGGCGTCGTAGCGGAATTTGTTGTCTCCCATGCCGGTGGTGAAGGCGATGACGCCGCCGGTGGCGCGGCCGTACTGCACGGGGTAGCGGGTGGTTTCGGTATCGACGGAGCGGACCGCGTCGGTGCTGACGCGCAGATCGAGGGTGCCGAAGATGGGAGAGCGGATGTCGAAGCCGTCGAGGGTATCGAGGGTCATCCAGGTTTCGCCGCCGGCGACATGCACCTGGCCGGAGGAATCGGCGATGACGCCGGGGGTGAAGGGCAGGAGATTGCGGATGTCAATGTTGGTGGGGTAGGGAACGTTGACGATCTCCGGAACGTTCATGGCCTGCTGGTCGGAGACCTGTTGAGGGTCGATGCCGGGCGCGGAGGCATGGACGTCGACCTGCTGCTGGATGAGCTCGATGCGGGCGAGCGCTATGCGGAGGGTGGTCTGTGCGGGATCGATGTTGTCGGCGGTGGATTGGTAGAAGCCAGGCTTTTCGATGCGCAGCTTATAGGCTTGCGACTGGCGGGGCGTCCAGGAGCAGCGTCCGGTGTAGTCGGTGGTCAGGCGCAGCGGAGTCTGTGCAGGCTCCTCGATGGTGACCTGAGCGGCGGGGACGATGACGCCGTTCTGGTCGACGACGGTGAGGACGATGGTCTTTGGGTTTGCGCTGACAAAGTGCTCGGCCGGGCGAGACACCTGGGCGGACGCGGCCTCGCAGGCGGCGAGCAGTACAGCGAGTGCGACGATTCCACGTTGCAGGCGTGGCATGCGATTCAAATCAGGTAAGTGGGGGGGAGGGGTGCGGAGGGAAAGGGATTGACTACAAAGGTCTGACTCGATAGCAAACAAGCCTTGGCAACGCTCACTCAAATGGAATTTCCACCTCGGTATAGCTGCCCGGTGTGGCTGCGTTCACCACGGCGGCGACACGTTCAAGATGCAATCTGACACGCGACCATTTCGTGGTGCCGGTCAAAACGACAAGAGCTATTTTTCGTCCGGCAAGGTTCTGTTGATAGCGAATTCTTCTGTCGGTCGTTAGCAAGACATCGAGTGCCGCTTCTTCGGCGGCATTGAGCAACGCGCCGTTGTTGAGCCTGTCCCAACCTCTGGATTGGGCCGTGACGATCGTGTGGCCGGGAAGGGCGCTGGCGAGGCCCTTTGGCGTTCCGTGGTCAAAGAGAATGAGCATCGACAGGGACGGGATGTTGCTCCGGCGCTGAGGCGTTGAGGCTCTGGGCTACAAAATCCAGTACTGCCGCGATCTGCTCCCGCGTCACGTCGAATTGTTTCATCACTTCCTCGACGCTTAAATCCTCAAGGTTCTCGATGACGGTCGCAACGGGCAAGCGAGTATCCCGAAACACCCATGCGCCGCTGACCTTGCCGGGAATGCTCTCCACAGCAGGGCATTGAGACCAATCAAGAGCTGGCATGATTCGTGCTCCCTCTTTCAGAATACCCTGACACGCCGGGGTGGATCGCCATAACAGGCGAAGCGGGCAAGGCAGGAAAGGGGCTATTCTCAACACCACCGAAGGCTTTGAGGGTTCAAAAAAAAGAGAAGCGCTACGGGCATGGAAGGACAACGCCCCGCTCCTCAAACATCGGGCCGGCTCTGTTGGCGCCGGTTGGCCGCAATTTCACTTGTCAGGCCCGGAATCCGGGGCTACCGTTAATACATCTGGCAATATCCGCGTGTTCGAGTCTGCGCTGAAGCCCGGCAACCTGACAACGGTGCCTAATAGTTGGGTTTGGCCCTCCTTATCCACAAGATGTTGGGGTGCCTCTGTTGACCGTGCCGGGAGCGGGCGCTACAGTCGTACCTATCGGCTCGAACCGTCTTTTTCCTCTTATGTTCAGGAGTGAGCAATCCCCATGCTGAAGCTGAAGAAGATTCAGATTCTGGGCTTTAAGTCGTTTTCTGACCGCGCCGACGTGCAGCTTCCCGGCCAGGGGATCGCGATCGTGGTGGGCCCGAACGGGTGCGGCAAGTCGAACATTCTGGACGCGGTGAGCTGGGTTCTGGGCGAGCAAAGCGCCAAGAGCCTGCGCGGCGGCAAGATGGAAGACGTTATTTTTGCCGGGACCCGCGAGCGGAAGCCGCTGGGGATGGCGGAAGTGTCGCTGACGCTGGTCGATCCCGACGCGTATGAGGGACCGCTGCTGGGCGAGCCGGAGGTGGTGGTCGACGAGGCCAACCCGGATTGGGACGAGGAGAAACTTCGCGCGGAACGGGCTGCCGAAGTCGAGGAGATTATTGCGGAGACGCAGCCGGGCGTTCCTCTCGAAGGGCAGGCGGGCGAGGATTCTGGAGCGGTGCAGGCCGTGGACGCCGAGGCTGAGGCCGCGTCGGAGCAGGAGAGCGTGGTTGCGGCGGAAGGGGCGCAGGAAGGCCCGGTTCCACAGGTGGTGCTGAAGATTCGCCGGCGGAAGTTCAACCGCACGCCGCAAAAGGGCGAGATGGTGGTGACGCGCCGCTTGTTTCGCACTGGCGACAGCGAGTATCTGCTGAACGGGAAATTGTGCAGGCTGCGGGATATTCAGGACATCTTTATGGGCACGGGGCTGGGGCCGGAGTCGTACGCGATTATCGGGCAGGAGCGGATTGGGCAACTGCTGAGCTCGCGGCCGCACGATCGGCGGGCGATTATCGAAGAAGCTGCGGGGATTACGCGCTTCAAGACGAAAAAGCGTCTGGCGGAACTGCGCCTGGAGCAGGCAAAGCAGAATCTGGCGCGGGTGAACGACATTTTCGAAGAAGTGACGCGGCAGATGGGGTCGCTGAAACGCCAGGCGGCGAAGGCGGAACGCTATGCGCGGCTGCGCGATGAGATGCGCGAGAAGCTGAAGGTCGTTCTGGTCAGCAAAATAGCCCAGATGGATGCGCAGCACGCGGCGCTCGATGCCGAGATTGCAGTGCTCACCGCCAGCATCGATGCGGGAGCGGAGCAGGTGGAGGGCCTGGAGAGGGAGCACGAGGCGCAGGTTCACCGCGGCTATCAGCTGGAGGATGCCGCGAAGGATGCGGAGGCGCGGGCCAATCAGCGGGCGCTGGAGATGGAGCGGGCGGACGCGCGGCACCAGACGAATCAGGAGCGGATCGCCGAGCTGGAAGCGCGCACGGCAGCGGCGCAGGGCGAGCTGGCGCAGGCTGCTGAGCATCTGCAGGGAATGAGTGCGGAGCGCGAGACGCAGCGCAGTTTCCTGGAGACGGCTGCTGCGGAGACCGCCGAGGCTCGCGAGCGCACGCAGTTCAAGCAGGAAGCAGCGCGGGAGGCGATCGCTGCTGTGGCGGCTGCGGAGCAGCAGTGGGAAGGCGCAAGGAGCCAGGCGGCACAGATGTTGTCGCAGCTGGGGCAAACGCGCAATCAGATTACGCAGGGCGAGGAGTCGCTGGCTTCGCTGCGGCGCGAGGCGGAACGGCTGGGCGTGGAGATGGAGGCCGCTCGCCGGGACCTGGAAGCGCTGGGCGCGGAGCGAGGGCAGATTTCGCTGACGTTTGAGTCGGTGACGGAAATGCTGCGGCGCGTGGAGGGGGAGATTGCGACGTTGCGGGGCGAGATGGAGGCGGGCCGTGCGGACGAGGAGCAGGCGCGGCGTCATGCGGATCAGCTGCGCGCGGAGCATGCCACGCTGGGCGGACGCTGCCACTCGCTGGAAGCGCTGATCCGGGAGCACAGCTATTCCACGGACACGGTGAGGAAGCTGTTTCAGTCGCACTCGCTGGGGGGCGGGCTGGCGCCGGTGGGCACGCTGGCGGATTTTTTGGAGGTCAACGGCGAGTACGAGAGCGTGGTCGACGAGTTTTTGCGCGACGAGCTGAATTACATCGTGGTGAAGAGCTGGGATTCGGCGAGCGAAGGGGTTCGGCTGCTGAAGACGGGCGTGGATGGGCGGGCGACGTTCCTGGTTCATCCTGAGGATTCTCAGGCGAAGTTTTCGTTTGCCGGCGACGATACGGTTCCGCGGCACAACACGACGCAGACGATTGTGCCGCTGAAGAATTGCATTCGGGTGCTGAACGGGTTTGGACGGTCGCTGGAAGCGATTCTGCCAAAGCTGCGCGAGGGGTATGTGGCGCCGGCTTCGGAGACGGCGCGGTCGCTGGCGCTGGAAAATCCGAGCGCGTTTTTCCTGGCGCCGACCGGGGAATGCTTCCACAATGTGACGGTGACCGGCGGCAAGCCGGGCGGCGAAGGGCCGCTGGCGCTGAAGCGGGAATTGCGGGACACGCAGCTGAAGCTGGCGGACCTGGAGCGCGAGCTGGGGCAGGCGGAGACGCGGGCCGCGGGTCTGGCGAAGACGCTTGCGGATCTGACCCGCTTGCTGGACACGAAATCGGAAGAGCGCCGCGTGGCTGAGCGGGAGAGCGCGAACCAGAGTGCCGCGCTGCGGCAGATGGAGATGGAGGTGCAGCGGCTGGACCGGCGGCTGCAGGAGTGGACGCTCGAGAGCGAACGCAATCGCGATGCGCGGAGCACGAAGGAAACGCAGCTGGAACAGCGGCGCGAGGAACTGGTGCGGCTGGAGAGCGAGCATCGGAGTGTTGAGGCGGGCATTGAGGCGCTGCAGCGTTCGGTTGGGGATTTGCGGGCGAGCCGCGATCTGGCGCAGCAGGAGGCGGCGCAGTTTTCCGCGGAGCTGGCGGGACTGGTGGAGCGGAGCCGCGGCGCGGAGGCGGCGTTTGCGCGCATCGACCGGATGTATCGGGATCTCGAAGCGCGGGTGGCGCAAATCACGCAGCAACTGGCGGCGGCCGGCGCGGAGAAGGAGCAGCGCAGCCACGAGAACGCAATGCTGATCGAGTCGCGGCTGCAGCTGATCGAGGCGCGGGACAACGCGCAACAGGAGGCGGCGGAGACGCATCGGCAGATTGCGACGCTGCGGACCGAGATGGCCGCGATGGAGCAGGCGCTGAAGGGCCTGCGGACGAAGATCGATGCGGAGAGGGAAGCGCGCAGCGCGTGCGGGAATCAGGCGGCGACGCTGACTGCGGAGCTGCGGCATGCGGAGGAGGCCTGCATCGCGGATCTGAGCCTGGAAGCCGCGACTTTGCGCGACGATCAGGCGCTGGTTCGGATTGAGGGCGAGGTTCTGGTGGCGGAAGACCAGGCTTGCCGCGAGATGAAGCAGCGGCTCGAGGGCATGGGGCCGGTGAACATGCTGGCGCTCGAGGAGTACACGGAAACGGCGCAGCGGCACGAATTCCTGGAGACCCAGCGCAAGGATCTGCTGGATTCGATCGAGAACACGCAGGCCACGATCAAGGAGATCGACGAGATTTCGCGGACGAAGTTCAACGAGGCGTTTGCAAGGATCAACGAGAACTTCAGCGTCACGTTCGGCAAGCTGTTTGGCGGCGGTCAGGCGTTCATGCGGTTGAGCGACGAGGAAAACGTTGCCGACAGCGGCATCGAAATCGTGGCGCAGCCGCCGGGCAAGAAGCTGCAGAATGTGCTGCTGCTCTCGGGCGGCGAGAAGGCGTTGACCGCGCTGTCGCTGCTGATCGGGATCTTCCTGTATCAGCCGAGCCCGTTCTGCGTGCTGGACGAGGTCGACGCGCCACTGGACGAGACGAATGTGGGCCGACTGGCAGACATGCTGCGCGGGATGGCGGAGGAGACGCAGTTCGTCATCGTCACGCACTCGAAGCGGATGATGGTGGCCGCCGACTTGATCTACGGTGTGACGATGCAGGAGCCGGGGGTTTCGAAGATCGTGAGCGTGCGGCTGGGTGGGGCGGATCAGGGGACGGGGCGGCCGGAGAGGCTGCTGGCGACGGCGTAGAGCAGGGTACAGGGTACAGCGTTCAGGGTACAGAGCACCCGACGATAGTCGAGCAGGAAGCGGGTTAGCCGATTATCTCGTGGCCGAGGGTGCTTTCTGAGACGCGGCCTTCTTCATAGACGGGATTTCCTCGCAAATACGTAGCTGTCACGGTGCCATAAAGGTGCTCGCCGATATAGGGCGAGAGGGGGTGGCGCGTGTGGAGTTGCTCTGCGGTGATGATGCGGTCGGAATCGGGGGTGAAGAGGACGAAATCGGCGTCGTGGCCGGGGGCGATTACGCCTTTACGTCCGTCGAGGCCAGCTAATTGTGCCGGTCGTTGTGACATGAGGCGAGCCAGGTCGCTGAGCGAAAAGCCGCGGCGGCGCATGCCGGTCCAGACAATGGATAAGGCGACGGAGATGCTGGCGATGCCGCCCCAGGCGGTGGCGAAGTTGCCCTCCTCGATGCGTTTCATTTCGGGCGGGCAGGGGGAGTGGTCGGTGGCGATGAGGTCGATGACGCCTTCGCGGACTGTCTCCCAGAGCTGCTCGCGGTTCTCGGCGCTGCGGATGGGCGGGGCGCACTTGTGGAGGGTGCTGCCGTCGGGGATGTCTTCCGCAGCGAAGTGGAGGTAGTGGGGGCAGGTTTCGACGCTGATGGGCAGACCTTCTTCGCGGGCGCGGCGGAGATCGTCGAGGGCTTGCGCCGTAGCGAGATGGACGATGTGGAGATGGAAGCGAAATTCGCGGCAGAGGCGGATCATGAGGCGGATCGCTTCCACTTCGGCTTCGTCGGGGCGAGAGCGGAGCCAGGTTTCGTAGCGGCGCCAGTCTGCGCCGGCCAGCGAGCGAGTGGCGCGGTCGAGGGGCTCGGGGAGCTCGGCGTGGACGAGGAGCGGGAGGCCGGTGCGGGCGAGGTGCGGGAGAGCGATGTTGAGCTCGGGTTCATCGACGCGGGAGAAGCCGTCGATGCCGGGTTCGGCGAGGAAGCACTTGAATCCGCGAACACCGGTGCGGGCGAGGGGTTCAATCTGGTCGGCGTTGTGATCGGAGACGCCGCCCCAGGCGGCCCAGTCGACGAGGCACTGGCCCTGCGCCGCCGCGCGCTTGGCCTCGAGGGCCTCAATCGTGGTCGTCGCGGGGAGGCAGTTGAGGGGCATGTCGATGAGGGTGGTGTAGCCGCCGGCAGCGGCGGCGCGCGTGGCAGTGGCGAAGCCTTCCCATTCGGTGCGACCGGGCTCGTTGATGTGGATGTGGGAGTCGACGAGGCCGGGGAGGAGTGCGCCGGGGCAGTGGATCACGCGATGGCCAGAGGGGATGAAGGGTGCGTCGACGATGGCAGTGATCCTGCCGTTGTCGACGAGGACCGCGCCGGAGCGGATGGCGTTGGGGGTGACGATTTGCTGCGATACGAATGCTTCGGGCATGCGGGTCGATAGAGTTTGGCGCGAAGTGCGCGGTCTCGTGTATTTCTTATGTAGTCCATTTTGACAGGTGATCCGATGAGCGAAACGATTTCCGCGGCGCAGGGGACGCTGACCACGCAACAGGTGGTAGAGCTGACGAAGAAGCTGAATTACGGGACGTGGCGATTCCAGAAGACGTGGAACCCGATGCATATTGCCGATGCGGAGGGGTGCTACTTCACGGACGGCGCGGGGAAGCGGTATCTGGATTTGTCGGCGCAGCTGATGTGCGTGAACCTGGGACACAAGAATCCCGCGGTGATTGCGGCGATTGCGGAGCAGGCGGAAGCGCTGGCGTATGCGTCGCCGGCGTATGCGACCGAGGCGCGCGCGGAGTTGAGTCAACTGCTGCTCGAGGTGTTGCCGGAAGGGCTGACGAAGTTTTTCTTCACGACGTCGGGGACGGAGGCCAACGAGGCTGCGTTCAAGATCGCTCGGATGTATACCGGCAAGACGAAGATTATTGCGCGGTACCGGTCGTATCACGGGTCGACGATGGCGTCGATTGCGGCGACGGGCGATCCGCGGCGGTGGGCGATGGAGCCGGTGGGCGGAAAGGGACAGGGTTTCCTGTTCGCGCCGGAGGTGAACTGCTACAAGTGCCCGATCAAGCACACGTATCCGCAGTGCGGGATTGCGTGTGCGGAGTATCTGGAGCACATGGTCCGGAACGAGAGCGATGTGGCGGCGGTGATTGTGGAGCCGGTGGTGGGGACGAACGGAGTGCTGGTGCCTCCGAAGGAGTACATGCCGATGCTGCGGGATATTTGTAGCAGGAACGGTGTCTTGTTGATCGCCGACGAAGTGATGAGCGGTTGGGGACGGACGGGCGAGTGGTTCTGCGTCGATAACTGGGGCGTGAAGCCGGACATTCTGGTGACGGCGAAGGGCATCACGTCAGCCTATGTGCCGCTGGGTTTGTGCGCGACGACGGGAGAAATTGCCGCGTACTTCGACGATCATTATTTTTCGCATGGGCACACGTATGAGGCGCATCCGATCACGCTGAAACCGGCGGTGGCGACGATCCACGAAATGCAGCGGCTGGGTCTGGTGCAGCGGGCGAAGAGGATGGGTGCATATCTCGAGCCGAAGCTGCGGGCGCTGCAGGCCAGGCACAAGTCGGTGGGTGAGGTGCGCGGGCTGGGATTGTTCTGGGCGCTCGATCTGGTGAAGAATCGAGAGACGAAAGAGCCGTTCAACACGATGACGGACAAGGTGAGTGGGACGGTGACGGTGGTGGATAAGGTCTCGGGCGACATGCTGAAGCGCGGGATTGCGATTCAGGCGTGGGTGAGCCATCTGGTGATCGCTCCGCCGCTGATTGTGGAGGAGAAGGATCTGGATTTCGCGGTCGAGGCGCTGGATGGGGCGCTGGCGGTTGCGGATGCGGAAGTGGCGTAGAGCCTTCACCACAGAGGGCACGGAGAGCACAGAGAAGCTTCAGAAGAACGAAGGCTGAATCTCATTGAGATTCAGCCTATTCGTGCGCAAAAAAGAGCAACCACAAGGTCCTTCGCTTCGCTCAGGATGACAACTTAAGAACCTCTGAGGTCAGCGGTGCTTGATGAAGTGGCCGGTTTGGAGTTCGGTCATTGCCTCGCGCAGCTGCTCCTGGGTGTTCATGACGATGGGGCCATACCACGCGACGGGCTCCTCGATGGGTTTGCCGGAGACGAGGAGAAAGCGGATGCCCTCGGGTCCGGCCTGGACCTGGATCTCGTCGCCGCGATCGAAGAGGACGAGCGAGTGGTTGCTCGCGTCGTAGACGGGCTGCGCGTTCGGGTCGGCGCCGGATTCGGTGAGCACGGCCCGCGGGTCGGAGGCGTCGCGGAAGGTTCCGGAGCCGGCGAAGACGTAGGCGAAGGCGTTGCGCGTAGTCTCGACCTTGAGTCGCTTCTTCCTGTTGGGCGGGACCGAAACATCAATGTAGTTGGGGTCGGCGGCGACGCCTTCGACGGGACCCTTCTTGCCCCAGAATTCGCCAACGATGATGCGGGCGGTGGTGCCGTCGTCCTCGGTGACTTCGGGGATCGCGCTGGAAGGGATGTCCTGGTAGCGCGGGTTGGTCATTTTGAGATGGGAGGGCAGGTTGGCCCAGAGCTGGAAGCCGTGCATGCGGCCCTGCGGGTCGCCTTTGGGCATCTCCTGGTGGAGGATACCGCTGCCGGCGGTCATCCACTGCACGTCACCGGCGGTCATTTTGCCCTTGTTGCCGAGCGAGTCGCCGTGCTCGACGGAGCCGGCGAGGACGTAGGTGATGGTCTCGATGCCGCGATGCGGGTGCCAGGGGAATCCCTTGAGGTAGTCCTCGGGATGCTCGTTGCGGAAGTCGTCGAGGAGGAGGAAGGGATCGAAGTCTTTGGTTTTGCCGAAGCCAAAGGCACGCTGGAGGCGGACACCTGCTCCTTCGAGGGTTGGTTTGGTCGACAGGATTTCTCTAACTGGCCTGAGTGACATACGTTCCTATCTGGTCTGGGGAGGTTGGGGACCAATGTATTAGATTCGTGGCGCGCGGCTGGGATTCATGGAGTCCATAAGTAACATAGTCAATGAGATAGGTGATTAAGTGGATGTCTTACTGGAGTCCAGCGGAGTGGCATGCCCAGGACGTTCGAAACTCGGGATGAGGAGCAGGGCTGCCAGTTCGGGCGCATGACGGAGGAGGAAGTGCGGGAGTGGTTGGTGGCCGACGTGGACGGCGAGGAATTCGCGGAAGAGGGCCGGGCGGGCGGCGAGGACACGCAGGGTCCGAGCGCGAAGGCGCGGGTGGCGATCAAGGAGGAGCAGGAGCGAGGCCATGCGCTGCGGGAGGGTGAGGATGGCGGCGTGGCGGGATTCGTAGAGGGCGAGGCTGCCGGGTTGGTTATGGCTGGTGTGAGGGTCCTGGGTGGCGGATTGGCGGCGCGGGCCGCGGTCAAGGGAGTCGGCGAGGAGGAGGGCCTGGCGGAAGGCGAGGGCGAGGCCTTCGCCGGTGATGGCGTCGACGGAGCCGGAGGCGTCGCCGATGAGGGCGACGTCGCCGCGGGTGACGTGGCGGAGGCGGCGGGTGAGGGTGAGGGAGCCGCGTTCGGCGGAGGTGGTTGGTGCGCTGGCGAGTTTGTCGCGGAGGAAGGGGATGGAGTGGAGGATTGCCGCGAGGCGGAGGTTCGGGTGACGCGTCATGACGGAGACGCAGACTTCTTCGGGTCCGATGGGGGTGATGTAGGCCTGGCCGAGGGGACCCCAGTGGACTTCGACGTGAGCGGACCAGGGGGCGATGCGGTAGTGGGCGCGGAAGCCGAAGCGGCGGCTGCGGAGATGGGCGGAGTCGAGTCCAGCCCAGGTGCGGACGCGGGAGGCGGCGCCGTCGGCGCCGATGAGCCACTTGCAGGCGAGGGGTTCGCCGGCGAGGGTGGGGGGCTGGTTTGGTTGGAGGACGACGGGGGTGTTCCAGGCGAAGCGGACGCCCAGTTCTTCGGCGCGGTGGAGAAGGAGGGTGTGGAGGGTGGTGCGGCGGACGCCGATGCCGGGGCCATTGGGGAAGTCAGCGGAGACGCTGGATTGATCGGAGGCGAAGGTGATGCCGGTGAATTCGGCACCGCTGCTGGAGTCGATCTGGACGCCGAGCTCGGCGAGAGCGGCGCGGGCGTCGGGCATGAGTCCTTCGCCGCAGGGTTTGTCGATGGGCGGGCGGCGGGCGTCGGCGAGGAGGACGTCGGCTCCGCGCTGGCGGAGGGCGATGGCGGCGGCGAGGCCCGCGGGTCCGGCTCCGGCGATGAAGACGTCACAGTGATAGTGACTCATGTTTCACCAGTTCGCCAGTGAGGATGCAGAGGAAGGCGATTTGTTGAGATGTGCTTCCCGTTTCGGCACCGAGACGGTACGGAGGAGTGGAAGCCAGGGATAAAGCTGCAGGAATCGCACGTGGCATGAGACTACGCTGCTTGCTGTGGGGTGAACCTGGCTTGGGCTTGCTTTTGGGGTGGACGGGGCCGGCGCAGCATTCCCGTTTCGGCACTGAGACGGTACGGCGGAGTGGAAGCCAGGGATAAAGCTGCAGGAACCGCACCTGGCATGAGGGTACGCTGCTTGCTGTGGGGTGAACCTGGCTTGGGCTTGTTTTTGGGGGGGACGGGGCCGGCGCAGCAGCATTCCCCTTTCGGCACTGAGACGGTACGGAGGAGTGGAAGCCAGGGATAAAGCTGCAGGAAGCGCACGTGGCATGAGGGTACGCTGCTTGCTGTGGGGTGAACCTGGCTGGGCTTGCTTTTGGGGTGGACGGGGCTGGGGTTTGCTGCGGAGGGAGGGTGCGCCGCCCGGCTGGTCAGCAGCGAGTCGGGGTGCGATTGATTGGAAGCACGGGTCATTGTGTGTGTTGGAGAGATCGCTGCACATTCGCGGCTCACCACTCGAGGAGGAGCATTTCGGCGCAGAAGCCGGGGCCCATGGCGGCGAGGATGCTGCGGGTTCCGGGGGCGGGGCGGCGGTGCTTCATGATTTCGTCGAGGACAACGAGGACGGACGCGGAAGAGAGATTGCCTACGCGGCGCAGGGCTTCCCAGGAGACCTCGAGATCTTTGCGGGTGAGGCCCAGGGATTCGGCGGTAGCTTCGAGAACTTTGGGGCCGCCGGTATGCATGATCCAGGAGCCGATGTCGCGGCGGGTCATGCCGTGGGCGGCGAGGAAGGCGTCGACATTGGGGCCGAGGTTTTCGACGACGACTTTGGGGACATCGGGGGAGAGGACGATGTTGAAGCCCTTTTCGGAAATGCTCCAGCCCATGACTTCTTCGGTGTTGGGGTAGAAGACGCGGTCGCTGGCGAGGATGCGGGGGCCGCGGCGGGGGATGTTGTCTCCAGCGACGAGGACGGCGGCAGCGCCGTCGCCAAAGAGGCCGACGGAGATGAGGTTGGCGACGGACTTGTCGTCGCGCTGCCAGGTGAGGGAGCAGAGCTCGACGGAGAGGAGGACGGCGATCTGGTCGGGATACGCGCGGACGTAGTCGGCGGCGCGGGCGAGGCCGGCGGCACCGGCGACGCAGCCAAGTCCGAAGATGGGATTGCGCCGGATGTTGGGCGCGAGATGCATGCGGTTGACGAGGCGCGCGTCAATCGACGGACTGGCGATGCCGGTGACGGAAACGAAGAAGATGGCGCGGAGCTGATCGGCGCGGAGGCCGACCTGCCTGACGGCGCAGTCGATGGCGCGCTCGCCCAGGTCGACGGCGACTTCGATCCAGGCGTCGTTGCATTTTCCCCAGCTGTCGAGGGCGAGGTATTCGTCGAGGCGGCGGGAGAAGTAGCGGCCGTCGACGCCGGTGCGCAGGTGTAGGCGCTCGACGATGGAGGCGACTTTGGGGTCCTGTCCCCAGTAGGGGAGGAGAGCGTCGAGGAACTCGCGCTGCGTGTAGTAGTGCGGAGGGAACGCGGTAGAGGTGGCGAGAATATGCATGCAGGTCTCTGGGTTGAGATTCGACGCTGGTGCTCGTGGTTCGCTTCCGATGGTACGGGCGGAAGCGTGCGGATGGTGTCTTTCTACTGTAACGATTGTGGCAGACGACCTTGTATAGGGCGTCAGTGCGATGTCAGAAGATTGTCGGGAATCTGGCGGTCCTCCTGATCGGCCGATGCCACGGGCAGTTCGACGACGATCTGCGCGCCGCGAGGCAATCGGTTGCGGGCAACGGCGCGTCCGCCGTGGGCGCCCGCGACGGCGCTCACGAAGGCAAGGCCCAGACCATGGCCTTCCGACTCGCGACCCTTGACGAAACGCTGGAAGACGCGGGGAAGCAGGTCGGGGGCGAAACCGGAACCATCGTCCTCCACCGTAATGCAGGCCGAGGAACCTGTCGCGAAAACGGCGAAGGAAATGTGGGCGTGGGCGCCTGCATAGCGCAGCTCATTCTCCATGAGATTCGAGAGCAAGCGCGTGCAGAGGGAGACGTCGGCGGTGACGAGGACGGGCGCAGGGGCGGTGACGGTGAGCTGCTGGCTGCGATCGGCGAAGGCGGGAGCATACAGTTCGGCGACGCGATGGACGAGATCGCTGAGGTCGACGGTTTCGCGGCGGAGGCGGAGGGCGCCTCCATCGGCTTCGGCGAGGTCGAGGGAAGTGGTGATGACGTCGGAGAGGCGGTCGAGGTGTTCGATCGCGCTGGCGACGAGCTCGGAGGATTGTTCGCGGTCTTCGAGCGACAGCGCGACTTCGAGGCTGCCGCGCACGGAGGTGATGGGGCTTTTGAGGTCGTGCGCGACGGCGTCAGTAAGGGTGCGGAGCTGGTTCACCGAGGAGGAGATGCGGTCGAGCATGTTGTTGAAGGTGCGGGCGAGGCGCGCGACTTCATCGTGTTGGCTGCCGACGGGGACGCGGGAGCTGAGGTCGTCGGAGCGGATGCTGGAAGCGGCTCCGGTGATGGCGTCGACGCGCTGGAGCATGCGGCGCAGGCCGAGCAGGGTGAGGAGGAAGCCGAAGGCGACCATGAAGACCCAGCCGAGGAAGAAACGCAGCAGGAGTTGGCGGAGCAGGTGGACCGCGCCGGAATCGAGGAGGCCGAGGTAGAGGCGGCCGTCGCCCGGGCGCATGTCGAGGGCAACGACGCGAAAGGGTTCGCGCCAGCCGCTGACGCGGAGCGAGACAGGCGCGCCCTGCGGGATGTTCATGGCGCGCAGAGCGTCGAGGAATTTGGCGCTGTCGTGCGGGCCGACCCAGACGGGCGGACGAGAGGGATCGCCGATTTGCGCGAAGAAGACGGTGTTGCCTTCGACGTGGCGGCCGCCTCCATCCCAGGAGACTTCCTGGGAGGCGAGCTCGGCGACTTCCTCAACGATGCGGTCGTAAAGAGCGTCGCGTGGGGTGTTGAGCGCGACCTGGCGGAGGGTTTCGCTCTCGCCGGTGAGCCACGAGTCGCTGCGCTCGCGGACGGTGCGCGCCACGATGAAGTACATGGCGAGGAAAACGGCGGCGCTGCCGGCGGCGAAGACGAGGGTGCTCCGCAGCGCAAGGCGCCAGGCGGCGGTCCGGTAAAACGAGCTGCCGACGCGGGAGAGCATTGGGGAATTCTAGTCTCGCAGGAGATAGCCGACGCCGCGGATGGTGCGGATGAGCGGGTGCTGCGACTCGCGGTCGACTTTGTTACGCAGGCGATGGATGTGGACATCGACGATGTTGGTGGAGGTGTCGATGCGCATCTTCCAGACGTGGTCGAGGACCATGGCGCGGGTGACGACGCGGCCGACGTTGCGACAGAGGTATTCGAGGAGGGCAAATTCCTGCTGGGTGAGCTGGAGTTCGACGCCGGCGCGGCGGGCTTCGCGGCGGATGAGGTCGATTTCCAGATCGGCGACGCGGAGGCGGGTGGTTTCCGCCTGGCCAGGCGTGCTGCGGCGGAGCAGAGCACGGAGGCGTGCCTGGAGTTCGGCGACGGCGAAGGGCTTGGTCATGTAGTCGTCGCCGCCGCGTTCGAGTCCGAGGACGCGCTCGTCGACGGAGCGGCGCGCGGAGAGGATGAGGACGGGCGAGGAGACGCCCTGGGAGCGCAGGCGCTGGATCAGCTCCAGACCGTCGATGTCGGGCAGGGTGAGATCGACCACCAGCGCATCGTGGATGCCTTCGAGCGCCAGGCGTTCGGCTTCGGCTCCTTGTCCGCAGGCATCGACGCGAAAGCCGGATTCGGTGAGAGCGCGGGTGAGGAACTCGCGAATGGTGGTGTCATCTTCGACGACGAGCAACCGCATGATTCTCCCTTTTGAAGTATGCTGCCCGCGGCGCGAGCGACGGTGCGTCGGTGCGTCGTCGAGACGAGCGTGTGGAGCGTAGGAAATTGCTTTCAGATTACTCCGGCGACAGGCCTCGAAAATAACGCAGGATTACAGCGCGTTCATAGTCAGGACGGTTGGTGGTTCCGTGATTGGACGCGCATCGGGGAGCGGCGTGAGCCAGTGTTGTCAGTGTGGCGCTGCTGTCGCGCGGGACGCGAGCTTTTCCGCGGCTTCGACGGTATGCGCGATGAGGGTGACGATGGTCATGGGGCCAACGCCGCCGGGGACCGGGGTGTAGGCGGAGCAGCGGTCGATGACGGCGGAAAGCTCGATGTCGCCGACGCCGCCGGGATGATAGCCGGCGTCGACGACGACGGCGCCGTCGCGGATCCAGTCGCCACGGATGAATTCCGGCTTGCCGACTGCGCCGATGACGATCTCGGCGCGGCGGACGACTTCAGGAAGATTTTTGGTGCGGGAGTGGCAGATGGTGACGGTGGCGTTGGCGGCGAGCAGCATCATGGCCATGGGGCGGCCGAGGATGGGGCTGCGTCCGACGACAACGGCTTCGCGGCCTTCGACGGGGATCTGATAGCGGCGGAAAAGACGCATGATGCCGGCGGGTGTGGCGGAGCCGTAGGCGGGCTCGTCCATGGCCATGCGGCCGAAGCCGTGGGCGGTGACGCCGTCGACGTCTTTCTCGAGAGCGATGCGGTCGAAGCAGGCGCGCTCGTCGATCTGTTTGGGGACGGGATGCTGGAGGAGGATGCCGCGGACGCGGGGGTTGGCGTTGAGGTCGTCGATGGCGGCGAGGAGTTCGGCGGTGGTGGTGGCGTTGGGGAGCGTGATGCTGAGGGATTCCATGCCGACGCGGCGGCAGGCGTTGGCTTTCATACGGACGTAGGTGGCGGAGGCGGGGTCGTCGCCGACGAGGATGGTGGCGAGGATGGGCGGGTCCTGCAGGTTGAGCCGCGCCACGCGGGTGGCGAGTTCGGCTTCGAGTTCTTTTGCGTACGCTTTGCCGTCGAGGACGATCGCGGGCATGGAGATAGTTTAGCGATTCGGATGGTCGCTCTGGACGGCGGGGGGCCCGGAGAGTTCACCACAGAGAACACGGAGAGCACAGAGGAGGGCTTTCTCGGTCGTGGGCGGTCTTTGATGGCTTTCGCTTCTAAATAGCGCGAATGAGGCGGGCGGGGAGGAAAATGATGGCGCCGACGAGCTCGAGTACTCCACCGACAGCGATCCCCAGGATGCGGAAGGGAATCAGGAGCAGCCAGACAATGGGGTAGGCGATGAGGGCGAGCAGAGCGAGGGGCCAGCAGAGAATGAAAAGGATGCAGAAGAGAAGGAATTTTGCCATGGCGGAATCTCGATTCGTGACCCGAGCGCCGGGGCTGGTTTGCGGCGAGGCGTTCGAGCCGAACTCCTAATGGTACGCAACTGTCGGGCGCGGAGTTCCGTTTACCACAGAGGACACAGAGAGCACAGAGAGATCGTCAGGGTTTCGGCGCCGGGGCCTTTGTCGCTACTGGGGCAGGTGCAGGCCGAGGGCGTTGAGGATGTCGGGATCGGGAGTGGTGACGCCGTTGGCTTTGCTGACTACGCCAAAGTCGGTTTGATAATCCCACATCGCCCAGCCGATGTGGTTCTTCTCGAGCGCCACGCGCATATCATGCAGCCACTGGGCGCGGTCCGCGGGCTGGGCGTACAGGCGCAGCACGCCGAACTCGCCGCAATAAACCGGGAGGTGGTGCAGGGCGGACCATTTTGCCGCGAAGTCAATCATGTTCTCGACGCGCGCGGCATCCCAGCGACCTTCGCCGTATTCATCGAGAAAAAACTGGCCGGCCAGGGTCGGTTCCTCGGCGAGCTTCGGCGCGACGGCTTCGGGGGTCGAGGGGTAAGGAATCGCGCGCTCGGGGCGGACTTCGGTGCTGGTCCAGGTGGCTCCCTGATGCGTGAAGGGGAAAGGCTCGTAATCGTGGAAGGTGTAAATGACGTTGGGATCGGCAAGCGGCTCGAGGACGAGCAGGTCGGTGAGGCCGGACCAGTGCGCGCCCGAGGCAATGATGGTGTTGTTCGGAGCGGCCTGGCGGATGGCGTCGACGACCGAGGCCTGGATGCCGTGCCAGCGGTACGGGTCGGTCTGTTCGGGCTCGTTCATGATTTCGAAGAAGACGTGCTCGGGATCGGCTGGCGCGAAGTGGGCGGCGAGCACGCGCCACAGCGAAACGAAGTTGCTCACGCCGGTCGAACCCTGGAAAAGCTCCGCTTTGTATTCGCTGCTGGGGTGGATGTCGAGGATGACGGAGAGATGGTTGTCGAGCATGACCTTCACAACGCGATCGAGCTCCGTCATGAAGGGCGTCTCTGCACCGGCGTGCTGCCAGGCGACGAGCGGGCCGGCGTCGATGGAGAGGCGGCAGTGATCGAAGCCCAACTTCGCAATGAGCTCGATGTCGGCGGGGGTGGTAAAGGTCTCGAGGCGATGGACGGAGTAGTCATTGGCCTGGGCAAACCAGATGCTGGTGTTGATGCCGTGCTGGAGATGCCGGGCGCGGGCGAAGGCGAGGGTGTTCTGGGCGGTATCGTCCTGAGCGATGACGGGAAGAGCAGAAAAAAGGGAAGCGAGAAGCAGGACAACGGAGCAGCGATGAGAGGACCGCATACGGGCAGTTTAATCCCGTGCGGCGCGAAATTGAGAGCGTGACGGTGAGATATGCTGACGTTTGCGAAACTCAGGTCATGACGCAGGGTCGCGGCCCGCGGGAGCGAGCGATGAGGCGAGTTCGGCGCAGGCGGTGCGCGCGATGTTCGACCGCATCGCGCCACGCTACGACCTGCTGAACCACGTGCTCTCGTGCAATGTGGATCGGACGTGGTGGTGGCGGACGGCGCGGCGGTTCCGGCACATTCTGGCGCGACCCGAGGCGAGGGTTCTGGACATTTGCTGCGGCACCGGCGATATGACGATGGCATTGGTGCGACGGCGTCCAACGAACGCGGAGCCGGTGATCGCCGCGGATTTTTCGCAGGAGATGCTGGCGCGGGCAAGAAAGAAGCTGGCCGGGCGGAGAGTTGAGGTTGTCGAGGCCGACGCGCTGCGGCTGCCGATGGCGGATGGGTCGCTGGATCTGATCACTACGGCATTTGGATTTCGGAATCTGGCGAATTACCAGGCGGGGCTCAAGGAGTTTTATCGGGTGCTGGCGCCGGGCGGGGAACTGGGGATTCTGGATTGCAGCAAGCCGGATGGGCTGGTGGGGAAGCTGTTTGGTTTTTATTTTCGGTATTTGCTGCCGGCCATCGGGTCGCGCATCTCGGGCGACGCTGTCGCGTACGGATATTTGCCCAGTTCGGTGGAGAAATTTCCGTCGCCTCCGGCGATGCTGGAGCTGATGCGGGGGGCGGGGTTTGTGGATGTGTCGTGGACGCCGTACAGCTTTGGGATTGCGGGGCTGTGGCGCGGGGTGAAGCCGGGGCCGTGAGAGTTCGCCGACGAAGAAAGCCCACCACAGAGGACACAGAGGGCGCGAAGGGGCAAAAGGGGGCAAAACACCTCTGGGGCGCAGGTGCAGTGCCGTATTGGTTTCAGAGACAGTACTAAGGAGTTGAAGCCCGCAATCCAGTTGTACGGGCAGCAAACGGTGTGAGCTTACGCTGCTTGCTGTGGGGTGAACCTGGCCGGGCCAGCGTTTTTGGGGTTCGGGGCGTGGTGAAGCCGGGGCCGTGAGGGTTCGCCGACGAAGGAAGCCCACCACAGAGGACACAGAGGGCGCGGAGGGCGCGGAGGGGCGCATTTTGCGGGGTTTTCAGCCAGGGTTGGCGCCCTGCGGAAGCGACGGGGGCGCGGCCGGAAAAGCGGTAGGCTGGAACTGAGGATGTCGAGCGCGACCATTCCGGGATCGTCACAGGCCAGGGCGGAGAAGCGATCCGTGACACTGGTGTCGGTCGCGTCGGCTCTGGCGATGACCGCGCTCAAGGCGACGGTTGGCCTTCTGACAGGCAGCCTGGGGGTTCTGTCGGATGCGGCGCATTCGGCACTCGACCTGATCGGCGCGATGCTGACGTTCCTTTCGGTGCGGGTGTCGGACCGGCCGGCGGACTGGGACCATCCTTACGGCCACGCCAAGGTCGAGAACATTTCCGCGTTCGTGGAAACGGGGCTGATGGCGGCGTCGGCGGTGTGGATTGCGGGCGAAGCGATCAGCCGCATCCTCTTTCATCCTGTCGCCCTACGGTATTCGATATGGCCGTTCCTGGTGATGGGTGGCTCCATCGTTGTGGACCTGTGGCGCTCGCGGCGGCTGAGCAAAGTCGCGCGCCGTTACAGGAGCGAGGCGCTGGAGGCGGATGCGCTGCACTTCGCGTCCGACATATGGACGAGCGTGGCCGTGATCGTCGGCCTGTGCGCTTCATGGCTGGGCACGGTGGAGCGCGTGGCGTGGCTGCGCTACGCCGATCCTGCCGCGGCGCTGGTGGTTTCGGCCATGATTCTGATCCTGGGCTGGAGGCTGGCGTGGCGGGCGGTGGGCGCGCTCACCGACGCGGTTTCGCCGGAACTGCACACGAAGATGCTCGAAGAGGTGCGGCGAACGCATGGCGTGCTGAGCATCGATCAGGCGCGGGTGCGGCGCTCGGGCAGCGCGTATTTTGCCGATGTGACGCTGTCGCTGCCGCGGCAGCTGACGTTCCAGCGGACGGAGGAGCTGGTGCGCGAGGCGACGGCGGCGGTACAACGCGTGCTGCCGGACGCCGACGTGGTGATTCACACCGTGCCGCGATCGACTGTCGCAGAGAGTCTCTTTGACAAGGTGCGGGCGGTGGCCGCACGCAACAACGTATTGCTGCACGATGTGAGCATTGAGTCCTTCACCGACGGGCTGCATGTGGAGCAGCACATCGAAGTGAAGGAGACGATGCCGCTGCTGGAGGCGCATCGTTTTGTGTATGGGCTGGAGCAGCAGATTCGCCGCGAGTTACCGCAGGTGGGTTCGGTGCTGACGCATATCGAAAGCGAACCGGCGACGATTGAAGCGCCGGTGCGCATCGAGCAGGATCGGCGGATCGAGGAGCGTTTGCGCGATGCCGCGGCGAATGTGCCGGGCGTCGTAGACATCCACGAGATCAGCGTGGATCGCGTGGGGGAGCGGCTGCACGTAACCTGCCACTGCACGCTGCCGGACGCGATGGAGATGCGGCGCGTGCATGAATCGATTACGGAGCTGGAGAATCGTTTTAAGCTGGATTGTCCGGAGGTGGATCGGGTGCTGATCCATCCGGAACCAGCATCGGACAATCAGCATCGGCAATGAGGAGAAACAGGTGATCGCCAGTGCAGAGTGGAAGCAGGGAATGCTATTCGACGGGAAGTCGGAGAGTGGGCACGTCGTTCATTTCGATGCGACGCCGGAGCACGCTAAAGGGCTGAGCCCGATGGAAGCCGTGCTGACGGCGCTGTGCGGCTGCACGTCGGTGGACGTCGTGAGTATTCTGGAGAAGAAACGCGAGGCTCTGAGCGGGCTGACGGTGACGGCGAAGGCGGAACAGGCAGCGGAGCCTCCGCGGGTGTTCACGCACATTCATCTTACGTACAGGATTCGTGGCAAGGTCTCGCAGAAAGCGGCTGAGGACGCGGTCGCGCTGTCGAAGAACAAGTACTGCTCGGTTTCCAGGATGCTGGAGAAGTCGGCCAAAATCGAGTACTCGATCGAATACGAATCATGATCGGATTCTTCCGCTTCGTGCTGGTGATTTTGCTGCTGACGGTAGTGGCGATGACGTCGGCGCTGGTGACCATGCACTTCGCGATTCACGGAGGGGAAGTCTCAATTCCCGATCTGAAAGGGATGAGCGTTGCCGATGCGGGGCAGCGGGCGGCTTCGCGGGGACTGACGATGCAGGTGGAGAATCGGCTCTATTCGGCGGATGTGCCTGCGGGGCGGGTCGCGAATCAGTCGCCGGCGGCGGGGGCCATTGTGCGGCGCGGTTGGCGGGTGTGGCTGACGGAGAGCCTCGGACCCCAGAAGCTGGCGATTCCGGATGTGAAGGGCAGGGATCAGCGTTTTGCGACGATCGAGATTCGGCGCGCCGGATTCCAGACGGGCACGGTGGCGGAGATGCCGTGGCCGGGCGCGCAGCCGGGCGCGGTGATCGCGCAAAGTCCGGAGCCGAATGCGTCGGGGGTTGAAAGCCCGGTGATGAATCTGCTGGTGGCTTCGGAGGATAGCGGATCGCAGCCAGCGGGCGGGCTGGTGCTGCCGAATCTGGAGGGTCAGGTATTCACTTCGGCGGCGCTCACGCTCACGCGGATGGGCCTGCGCCTGGCGCCGGTAAAAGAGCAGGACATGCACATTGGGACGCCGGTTGTTGCGGGAGCAGTCCCTGCGAACCCGCCGCAAATGTTTCCCCCGGGAACGGTGATTGCGCAGAATCCGCCGGCAGGGTCGCGCGTGGATGCGGGCACGCCGATTGAGCTCACGGTGGCGAAGTGAAGCGCGGCTGAGCGAGGAAGAGCGCGGTTTCCAGTAAACGATTTCCCGGAAACAAACGGCGCTGGTAGAATGTGCGCTTGCTTCCCATGCTGCGCCTGCAGGCGCGGCTGCGGAGCCGTGACCATCGATGCTGGACGCCCTCAAGTCGCAGGTTTTCGAAGCCAACCTCGAGCTGGTCCGCCGGGGATTAGTGCTGTACACCTTTGGCAACGCCAGCGGCATCGATCGGGCGCAGGGGCTGGTGGCGATCAAGCCGAGCGGCGTGCCTTACGAGAGCCTGACGGCGGATGACATGGTCGTCAGCGATCTGAAGGGCAAGATCGTCGGAAGCCGCCTCAAGCCATCGTCGGACCTCGATACGCATCTGGAGCTCTACCGGGCGTTTCCTGCCATTGGCGGGGTGGTCCACACGCATTCCGAATTCGCGACGGCCTGGGCCCAGGCGGGGCGCGAGATTCCCGCGTACGGGACCACGCATGCGGATTATTTTTACGGGCCGGTGCCGCTGACCGAGGAACTAACCGCGGAAGAAGTTGGCGGCGATTACGTGCTCAACACAGGCAAAGCCATCGTGCGGCGATTCCGCAACCTCGATCCCGTTGCTGTGCCTGGGGTGCTGGTGGCCGGACACGCGCCTTTTGCCTGGGGGAAGGACGCTATGGAAGCCGCGTATCATGCGGTGGTGCTGGAGGCGGTGGCACGGATGGCGTTCTACACGGCGACGCTGAACCCGGACCAGGGGGGCATCTCGCAGGCATTGCTGGATCGGCATCATTTCCGTAAGCACGGCGCAAAGGCCACTTACGGGCAGGGCAACTGAACCCGGAAGCAGAGTTTCCCTCGCTCTGATTCCCGCACTTGTTGGCACACCGAGGATCGACCAGGAATGTCACTCGCACTCGTACCCGCCGCAGCACTGGGGGCGTTTTTCCAGGCGCCGATGAAGCAGTCGCTGGTTCACCTGTCCGGCGTCGACATTGCGGTCATCGCGATTTACTTCGGGATGGTCATCTACATCGGCTTTTATCTGAAGGGGGCGGCGAACACCAGCGAAGAGTTCTTTATGGCGGGCCGGGAGATGACGGCCTGGATCGCGGGGCTGAGCTTCGTTTCGGCGAACCTGGGATCGCTGGAGCTGATGGGATGGGCGGGTTCGGCGTATCAGTACGGCATCCTGGCCACGCACTGGTACTGGATCGGGGCCATTCCGGCGATGCTGTTCCTCGGCATCATTATGATGCCGTTCTATTACATCTCGAAGGTGAACTCGGTGCCGGGGTATCTGGCGCTGCGTTACGGGGAGAGCACGCGGGGGTTGTCGGCGGTGTGCTTCGCGTTCATGACGGTGCTGATGAGCGGCATCAACATGTACGCGATGGCTGTGGTGATGAAGGTGGTGCTGGGCTGGAACCTGAGCTTTTCGATCTGGGTGTCCTCGATCACGGTGGCGATTTACGTGGCGCTGGGCGGCCTGCGGTCGGCGATTTTCAACGAGGTGCTGCAGTTTCTGCTGATCTGGCTGGGGGCGCTGCTGATCCCGATTCTGGGGCTGATCGAAGCGGGGGGCTGGACGAACCTGAAGGCGCAGATCGCGGCGCGCATGGGCTCGAACGACTATACCCATCTGTGGTCAACGACGGCGCATTTCCGGGATAACCCGATGGGGATTCACTGGACGGGGCTGGTGTTCGGGCTGGGGCTGGTGATCAGCTTCGGCTACTGGACCACAGATTTCCTGGTGGTGCAGCGGGTGCTCTCGGCGCATAACCTGCGTGCGGCGCGGATGGCGCCGATTATTGGGGCGGGCTTCAAGATGATGGTGCCGTTCATCGTGATCCTGCCCGGGCTGTTGGCGCTGTCGGTGCTGCCCATGCACCTGGTTCCGGCTAACGTGGCGGCGGTGACCGGGCAACCCAGCTACAACGAAGTGCTGCCGCTGATGCTGGTGCGCTACTGCGGGCCGGGGCTGCTGGGCCTCGGGGTGACGGCGCTGATTGCGGGCTTCATGTCGGGGATGGCGGGCAACGTGAGCGCGTTCGCCACAGTGTGGACGTACGACATCTACGGTGCGTTTCTCAACAAGAAGGCGAGCGACAGCCATTATGTTTCGATGGGGCGCTGGTGCACGTTTATCGGCGTGCTGATCTCGGTGGGCACGGCCTACCTGGTACAGCACGCGGCCAGCATCATGGACTACGTGCAGGCTCTGTTCAGCTTCTTCATCGCGCCGCTGTTCGGCACGGTGATCCTGGGGATGCTGTGGAAGCGGGCGACGAAGTCGGGCGGCTTCTGGGGGCTGCTGGCGGGCACAGTGACGGCTATCGGGCTGTGGCTTTGGGTGCATTTCAATCCGGCGGCGCTGCGCTATGTGGCACTGTCGCCGGACGCGAAGGTGATGGCCGAGGATATGTATCGGGCGCTGTGGTCGTGGCTGGTGTGCGTGATCGTGACGGTAGTGGTGAGTCTGGCGACGCAGCCCAGGCCGGAGGCCGAGCTCGCAGGCCTGGTCTACGGCGCGACCAGGCTGCCCGAAGAGCACGACGATCACTGGTATCAGAAGCCCATCGTGTGGGCGAGTATGATCGCAGTGATCTTCGTCGTGCTGAACGTCATCTTCTGGTAGGAGGCAACGCATGCGCGGGCATATTCAGATCTGGTTCTTCAGCGGCATTCTGCTCCTCACGTACGGCGTGTTGATTTTTGCGACGGGGTTGTGGGAACTGGGGCATCCACCGGCCCAGGAAGCGGTGCTCTGGCAGCTGCACGCGCCGATCTGGTGGGGCGGCATGATGACCGCGGCGGGACTGTTCTACACTGTTCGGTTTCGTCCCCTTTAACGGGATGGAAACGAACCGAACTGAATCATCTGAGAAAATGCACTCATGAAGAAGCAACTGACATTCGGACTTATTGTGGGGAACCGGGGATTTTTCCCCGATCATCTGGCCAAAGAGGGCCGGGAAGAGATGCTGGGGGTGCTGGGGAAGGCGGGCATCCGGGCGATCACGCTGGAGCCGGAGCAATCGAAGTTCGGCTCGGTGGAGACGCACGACGACGCGATCAAATGCGGCGATCTG
>Ga0182024_10006585_pt1 | contig 25433 bp, 24 predicted proteins | sample P32metaG_FD_120480 | JGI IMG/M metagenome (GOLD analysis project Ga0182024, IMG submission 120480) | Permafrost microbial communities from Stordalen Mire, Sweden - P3-2 metaG (Illumina Assembly) | ecosystem: Environmental > Terrestrial > Soil > Wetlands > Permafrost | place: Sweden: Stordalen...
CAACCAGATCAGCAACAACCAGAACAACGCCTTTTCCGACAACACGTACTGCGGTGCCTGGAACTTCGTGGGATTCGCCCAGGGCAACTCCATGACGCCGTCGCAATGGACGTCGGGGGAAAGGAACGTTGCAAAGGTGAAAGGTAGGTTTCGTGGACAAGACTCCAGGAGCACCTTTACCCACCTTCGATGTTCTCACTAGCGCGACCAGGGGTTGACGTCTCCGCTCGTGCGGTGATGGGAGACCGGTAGCCGCTTGCGATCGCGAGCAAACGCGATGCGTTATCACGATTCAAGAACCGATAGGGCAGATGCTCGATGGCGCCGCGCATTACCTACGGCTCCGGTCCCTCGAGCTCCGGCGCAGCGCGGATTACGCCCCTCGTCCAACCTGGGTCGCGTCGTCGGTGTCGACGAACAGGTCGAGCACCTCGCCCACGGTCCGTTCCCGCCCGATGTCTTCGGGCAGGGGTAGATGCTCCTGGATGCGGTAGCGGTTGCGACGGCCGTCTTTGTGCTTGACGACATAGCCGGCCGTGGCGAGATCGGTGACGATGCCGAAGGCGCTGCGCTCGGTGATGCTCAACGACGTGGCGATGTCTCGCATGCGCACCCCGGGATCGTGCGCGATGCAGACGAGCGCTCGAGCGTGGTTCGTCAAGAAACCCCACTCCACCACTGGACTGCGCGCGCCACTGTCGCTTCGTTCTGCCACGAGGCTGCCTACCGTAGGCCTGAACACAGCGTGTGTCCATGACTCACGCAGCGTGGTAACAGCGGCGGCCACCGCGAGGCTCGTCAGGGGCTGCGCGCCTCGGCACGCCATGGCCGCCCCTGGCCCACCTCGGCGCTCCAGCCCGCCACGTGCGAGCCGGAATCAACCGAGACTCGATCCAACCACGAGTCGCGCCGGGGGAAATTGTCGACGCTGTCAACACTACGTTCCCACAATCCGTCCTCGCGAAGCAGCGGTCCGGCGCGCGACCAAATCGCTCACACAACGTCGACACAACAGCCCCGGATACCGGCATACCCACGGTTACGATTTTTGACGGTGGGGGCACCGGGCCGCATCGTGCGGCCGTCGTCGCCGACGGGTGGACACCGCTCTGGCTCGGGTGACGACGGACCGAATGTGACGTCCCAGACCGTCGCGCCCGCCGTGCCCCCCATCGTCGCCTCGTCCGCATCACCACACTCCCCAACCCCGGTCGGCGTCGCGTTGCGACGCGTGCGGGGCATCGGTGAGCTCTTCGGCGACGACCACGGCACGGGGGAGGCCGAACGACCGCTCGGAGCCCTGGACGAGGTGCGCGTGCAGTCAGCGCGGATCGGCGTGGCGTCGACAGTGGCGGTGTTGCTCGTCCTGTTTCTCTACGCCCTGCTTCCCGGCCACTATCCGATCTCGCGCGCACCGTTCTTCGCGCTCATCGGTATCGCCATCGTCGGCACGATTCCCATGGCGCTGCTGCCCTGGAACACCCTCACCCAACGGGGGCTCGTGCTTCGGGTCCTCTACACCTGGTCGTTGTTCGACATCGCACTGGTGTCCTTGGGTATCGACCTGACCGGTGGCTCCCATTCCGATCTCTATCTCGTCTATCTGTTGCAGTGCGTGTTCATGGCGAACGTCTCGTACCCGCGCCGGGGACGCATCACCCTGACCCTCTTGACCGTCGGGGCCTACGTCGCCGCCCTGGGAGGCGCCGGCTGGGGCATCGGACCGGCCACCCTCGTCCTGCGGGTGGGCATGATCCTGGCCACCGCCGGGGCCGCCGACCTCATCTCTGTGCAGCTCACCCAACAGCTCGTCTTTCGCGAGCGCGCCACCGCCGAGCACGAACACCGGGCCAGCCTCTGGAGCCGCGTCGCCGGTCTGGGTCGGCAACTGGACTCGCTCGACGAGGATTCCATCTTGGCCTGGGCCGTGGACGCCGTCATCGAGCTCGGGTTCGAGGCGGCCAATGTGTGCGAGTTCCTCGAGGACCGCCGCACCTACCGGGTCGTCCATGCCCGGGGGCTCCCCGACTCCTACGTGGAGGGGATTCACAGGTCGGACCGGGGCATGGTGGGGCTCATCTCCGACCAACGCCGCACCGTCGTCGTCGACGACTACCTCGAGCGGACCGGTGGGCACCCCGAGCTGCGCACCGACGGCTTTCGCACCGTGATCGCCACCCCGGTGTGGGTGGAGGGAGAGCTCAGCGCCACCCTCGTGGGCGGGACCCGCGTCCAGCGCACCGTCGAGGACCACGAAGTCGCCGCCTTCGAGCTCCTCGCCGCGCACGCCGGTCATGGTCTCGAGAGCGCGCGTCGCCTCGAACATCAGCGGCGCGACGCCGAACACTTCCGGTCGCTCATCGAGTCCGCGCCCGACGCCATGATCGTCATGAGCACCGACGGGATCATCCTCGAAGCCAACAACCAGGTGGGTCGGCTGTTCGGGTACCAGCCCGACGAACTGGCGGGCCGCAGTGTCGAGACGCTCACTACCCCGAGGGTGCAGAGCGTGCTGCGCGACTACTACGAGGATTTCATCCGCAACCCGCGCACGCTCGTCATCGGCGACGTGGCAGACGTCTCGGGCGTGCGCAAAGACGGCATGGAGTTCCCCATGGAGATCGTCCTGGGGCCGATCGAGACCCCCGAGGGCCTCGTCATCACCGCCACCGCCCGCAACGTCACCGAGCGACGCGAGTTCGAACGCCGTCTCGAACACCAGGCCACCCACGACCACCTGACAGGGCTACCCAACCGGGCCCTCTTCGCGGAGCAATTGGCCGAGACCCTGGCCCGGGCCCAGCTCCCGGGGCCGCCCCTGGCGGTGTGCTTCCTCGACGTCGACCACTTCAAGTACGTGAACGACAGCCGCGGTCACACCACCGGCGACGAATTGGTGGTCGAGGTGGCGCGGCGGATCGAGGCGACGGCACGCACCGGCGATCTCGTGGCGCGCTTCGGCGGGGACGAGTTCGCCGTCCTGGTCGAGGGGATCACCGATCGCAAAGGAGCCGTCGCCTACGCCTGGCGGCTGCTGACCGCGTTCGACCGGCCCTTCATGCTCGAAGGTGTCGAGTGCTTCGTTTCAGCCAGCGTGGGCGTCGCCTTCGGGATGCGCGGGGACGATCCCATGGACGTCCTCCGGCAAGCCGACGCCGCGATGTACCACGCCAAACAGCGTGGTCGGGCCCGGGTCGAGGTGTTCGACGAGACTCTGACCGCCCGGGCGGCCGAGCGGATCGAGATCGAGTCCTCCCTGCACCAGGCCCTGCTCGGCGACCAGCTCTCGATTGCGTACCAACCCGTGGTGGCGATCGACACCGGCAAGACGGTGGGGGTGGAGGCTCTGGTGCGCTGGCAACATCCCGAGCGCGGTCTGGTTCCCCCGTTGGAGTTCATCCCCATCGCCGAAGAATCCGGCCTCATCTTGCAGATCGGGCGGTGGGTACTGGCGCGCGCCTGTACGCAGGCGGCGCAGTGGGTCAGTGCCATCGGCGACTCCTCGGGTTTCTCGGTGAGCGTCAATGTCTCGAGCCGTCAGCTCGAGCACGACCGGATGATCTCCGAGGTGGCGGCCGCACTCGACGAGAGCCGCCTTCCGCCGCATTGCCTGGTGCTCGAGATCACCGAGAGCTTCTTCATCCGCGACCTCCCGGCCGCCGTGCGGCGCCTTCAGGCACTGCGACGACTGGGGCTTCGCATCGCCATCGACGACTTCGGCACGGGGTTCTCCTCGCTCAACTCCCTGGCCCGGCTCCCCATCGACGTCGTCAAGATCGACAAGTCGTTCATCGACGCCCTCGGGACGCGCTATGACGCCGTCATCGGTGCCGTCGTGGACGTGGCCGCCGCCTTCGACCTGACGGTGGTGGCCGAGGGCATCGAACGTGAGGAGCAGCGGGACCGGCTCATCGACCTCGGATGCCCCTACGCCCAGGGCTATCTCTTCGGCAAGCCCTCCGCCCCCGACGACCTCGGGCACCTCTTCGTCCCGTCCGGCGCGACGTCGGGCCCGAGCGCCGGGCCCGGAGCCACCTGAGGAGTCAGCGGGGGCTGATGCCCCAGCGGCCGCCCCACGACGCGCCGGGCTCGAGTCGCACGAGGTCGACACCGGAGCGAAGCGCGTCGGGCGGGCACGACATGGGCTCCACCGCGATCGAGGTGCGGCGCCGGCTCACGGGTTCGAGGGTGTCACCGGTGAACACCATGACGTGGCCGAAGTGCTCGTCCATCCACACCGTGACGCCGCGTCCGCCCGCGGTGTCGTCGAGCTCGACGCGAGCCATCCCGTCCGGGTCACGCCGGAAGTCCGTGAAGGCGGTGTCGAGGACGGTGTCGCCGATCCAACGGGGTGCGGTGAAGTCGAGCTCGGAGCCGGTCACCGCGCTGGTCGTGGTGGGCAGTCCCCGTTCGTCGGTGACGAGGCGGCGCCGGGCCGGGATCGCCAGGGACGTGGAGTCGATCGGCGTCGAGAGCGTCAGGTAGGGGTGAAAGCCGATGCCGAAGGGGGCGGGCGTGCGGTCGAGGTTGGTCACATTCGTCGACACCGTGAGCCCGTCGCGTCCCAAGCGGTACTCGATGACGAGTTCCAGCCGCCACGGGTATCCCGGCTGCGGGTGCAGCGTGCAACCGAGGGCGAGAACGTTCTGGGCGCGCGACACCAGGTGCCACGTCATCCACCGCACGAGCCCGTGGATGGCGTTGTGCCGGTCCGGTTCGTCGAGCGCGGCGCGCCCGTCGCGCCCGTCGTAGCTGTAGCGGCCGTCTCCGAGGCGATTGGGCCACGGAGCGAGGACCTGGCCTCGGCCCGAGTCGCACATCTCGTCGACGTCGAATCCGTCGAGCACCGCTCTCCCGCCCACGGTATAGGAGCGGATGGTGGCGCCCACCTCGGTGACGACCACCTGGTGCCGTCCGTGCCCGATGTCGTACTGCACCCCCGAGGGTGGCGGCGTTCCGGTTGCGGTGACTGGCAAAGTGGGTGGCTCGTGTCCGGTCGTCGGCGGAGGATGCGTAACGGGTCTGGGGCGGAGTCGTAAGGCGTCTGTGGCGGAGTCGTATGGTAGACGCACCAGCTCAGGTCGGCGCAGAAGCTCCGAGCCGGCTCAGCGTGGTGGGCCACCCACCGGAGGTTCTGTGCGAATACTGGTCACCAACGACGACGGCGTGCGCGCCCCCGGCATCGCGGCGTTAGCCCTCGTCGCCGCCTCCACCGGCCACGACGTCGTCGTCGTCGCCCCCCTCATCGACTACAGCGGGTCGGGCGCCGCGGTCGGCCCGGTCCACTCCAGAGACGGCGTCGACTACGAGGCGCACGCCATCGAGGGCCTCGGCGACATGCCCACCTACGGCATCGACGGGCCTCCCGCCCTGGCGGTGATTCTCGCCTGTGTGGGCGGATTCGGGCCCCGTCCCGACATCGTGCTGTCGGGGATCAACCACGGCGTCAACGTGGGCCGCTCTGCGATGCACTCGGGAACAGTGGGAGCGGCGCTCACCGGCGCGCATTTCGGGCTCCGCTGCCTGGCGGTTTCGATCCGTTGGGGTGACGACCCCGTGCCCTGGGAGACGCCGTCGGCGATGGCGGCGGCGCTCGTGCCGGTCCTCGAGGCCGCCCCGGCGGGAACGACACTCAACCTGAACGTGCCCAACGTCGCCCTGCGCGACTTGCGGGGCCTTCGCCACGGCCGCTTGGGTCGGGGCGGCACCATCCGCTCGGCCGTCCACGTGACCGGCGACGACGCCACACCGCTCCCCCACGTGGCGCTCCCGCCGGGCCAGACGGGCACGCTTCGCCTCGATCTCACCGCTCCGGGGAGCAGCGCGAGGGTGCAGCCCGACACCGATGCCGGATTGCTGGCTCGCGACTACGCGTCGGTGACCGCGTTGGTCGGGGTGCGAGGGGCCGGCGCCGAGGGTGACGAGGTGGTCGACAACGCCCTCGAGGCTCTCTACGCCGTGTCCGGCATCACGCCGGGGCAGGATCCCGACGACCGGGGGCTCACCGGCGACACCGCCGACGGCACGGAGGCCGCCCCGGCCTGACCGGCGAGCTAGGCGCGTGCGGCCGCAGGAGCCGGCGCCCGTGTGACCGAGGTCAGTAGGGGCCGTCGCAGCAGGAGTCGCGCCAGCCGCAGCTCGGGCACCGGTAGTGCGCGTGCTCGGGCCGCATCGGCTCGCCACACGACATGCACCGCGTCGACAGGTCGGCGGGGTCCTGCTGATCGGTCACAGAGGGTCCTGGCGGCGCGCGGCGGGTAGTGGCTGTCATAGGTCCGACACGCTACCGACGAGTCCCCGCAGCGCCGCGGATCCGATTTCTCACCGATATCTGACAGGGCGTCCAGACCCCCACTCGGGGTGCCAAATCACGGGGAAACCCCCTGTTCAGAGGGGATATCGGCTGGTCACGGCCACGATCGGCGGGACATCTCGGGACGGCGTAGGGACCGGATGAGCTTGTGCGCCGACGCGCAAGCGCTTACATTCGTTCCCACTCAAGCCATCGGCAGAGTCCATGCGACAGCAGCGGAGGCTGTCGCCCGGGCCCCAGAGGCCCTGCTCATGTGGACCGCCCCGGAACCGCTTTGTCCCCTTGCGCCGTCGCGCGCCTGGGGTCCCGGTCTTCGCGCTGCTCGGCGCGCCCCCTGCCATCACCGTCGTCGACGACGCCCATCCAGAGGAGGAAGTGCCTAACGCCAGAACCCCGGGTCGCTCCGTCAGCACCTCGTTCGGACAGCCAGTCAGTCCAGGGCCGCCCGCCCTTCCCGGCGCCGGCTCCGCGAGACGAATGCACCTCAAGACGGGCCACCCGCATTCCCAAGCCCACCTGGAGCCCTACGGGGATCCCGTGAACTTCAAGGAGGCACAAGATGCGGAATCACCGACTCTTTGGCGTTGTAACCGCCGTGCTGCTCGGCATGAGCTTCTTTCACCTGTCGCCGAGTTCTCCTCACCATGTCCATCATCAGATACCCGGCACCCACCTCGGTGGCACCGGGATGCAACTCGCGTCGGCGACAATGGCCGCCGACCACGAGCCGACGGCCCTCGCCCTCGGCGAGGAGTCACCCATCGGACTGCTGCGACCGAGCGGGACCGAACACACCCTCGGCGCCATCCACCTGGTGTCGTCACCGACGCCGTCGTCGTTCTCACAGGCGTCACTGGCCGAGGGCGACGAGATGCACATCGGCCTGCTGCGACCGGCCGGGACGCGGTACGTGAAGCTGCTCACCGCCTGGATCTCCTACCAACAGGCCCATGCCCCACCACCACCACCGCCGCCGGCCCCGGCGCCGGCGCCGATCCCCACACCTAAGCCAGCGACCCCCGTTTCACACCTCGCCACCACGCGGACCGGGATCACGGCGCCGGCGACGAGCGCGGCCCATGGCGGCGTGTGGGCTTCGCTGCGCCAGTGCGAGTCAGGCGGCAACTACGACGACGACACCGGGAACGGCTTCTACGGCGCCTATCAGTTCGCCGCGGGGACCTGGCACGGACTGGGCTACCCGGGCCTGCCGTCGGCCGCCAGTCCCGCCGTGCAGGACCAGGCGGCGCAGAAGCTCGAGGCCCGCAGCGGGTGGGGCCAGTGGCCGGCCTGCTCGCGTCGCCTCGGACTGACCTGATCCGCCCGGGTCGTAACGAGCCGAAAGATGAGGAGAAGAGGTGCGGGCCCGAATGTGCCCCGGGTAACGTCGCGAGCGTGGTGACCGTGGGAGCCGGGCTCGGCACTTCGACGTCTTCTCCCCCAACCGCCCCGCGGCGCGCCCCCGGTCCAATGGGCGAGGGGGACGGATCCGAGGCAGACGGCGACCCGGGGTCGCCGAGGTCGCCGGCCCGGGGTGTCTTGACCCTTGCGCCCATCTCATGGGTGAGCAGGCTCTTCGAACGACGTCCCTTCGAGGAGGGCACCTTCGAGGTCGAGGGGCTGCGGCTGCACTACGAGCGCCACGGCGAAGGCTCCCGGGTCCTCGTGTTCGTGCACGGCCTATTGCTCGACAACCAGCTCAGCCGCCGCCTGGCCGCCGATCTCGCCGACCGGGGGTTCCAGGTTGTCCTGCTCGACCTGCCCGGCCACGGAGGGTCGGACAAGCCCCGACACGCGTCGGCACACCGCATGGACTCCTATGCACGCCACGTGGTGGCACTGCTCGACGAACTCGGCATCGACGAGGCCGTTGTCGGGGGGGTCTCGCTCGGGGCCAACGTGAGCCTCCATGTGGCGGTGCAAGCCCCAGACCGGGTGCGAGGTCTCCTGATCGAGATGCCCGTTCTCGAGTGGGCCGTGCCGGGCGCCGCCGTCGTGTTCCTCCCGATCCTCCTGGGCGTGCACTATGCCGCGCCGCTCGTGCGCATCGTGGCGTCGTTGGCGCGCCGCGTGCCACGGACGACCGTGGCCCCCCTCGACAGCGTGGTCTCAATGATCAGCGCCGAGCCCGAGGAGATCGCGGCCGTGCTGCACGGCATGCTCGTCGGTCCCATCACCCCGACCTACGAAGCGCGCCACGCCATCAAGGTCCCGGCACTGGTCATCGGCCACAAGATCGACTTCATCCACCCCTTCACCGACGCCGATCACCTCACGCGCCAGCTCCAGCACGCCAAGCTCATCGAGGCTCGATCGATCTTCGAGCTCCGACTGGCGCCGGATCGGCTCACCGCCGAGATCGCCGAGTTCCTCGACGACACCTGGGGCGACGGCACCGAGGCGCAAGCGCTCGGCGAATCCGCCTGAACCTGTCTCAGCGGCGCTGATTCGTTCTCGGCTCGGGCGCTGAGGTCTTTCTCGGCGCTGAGTCTTTCTCGGCTGAGTCTTTACCGGCTGAGTCTTTACCGGCGTGGCGCCCAGGCGTCGGGGTCCTCGGTCAGCTTGGCGACCGACCGCGGCAGGCGTCCGGCCACGACGTCTTCGAGGTTCACCCGCTCGAGCACGTTGCGGAGGCTGGCCCGCACCGCCACCCACACGTCTTGGAGGTGCTCGGCCGCACCGTCGTAGTGCGCAGCCTCGGGGCGCAGCCCTCTCACCTCGGCGAGCGGTCCGTCAAGGGCGCGCATGACATCGGCCACGCTGATCTCCTTGGCCGGCCGAGCTAGTCGGTACCCGCCCTCCGAGCCCCGCTGGCTCGACACGATGCCGGCGCGTCGCAGCTCGATGAGGATCGCCCCGAGAAATCGCGCCGGGAGCTTCTGGGCGTCGGCGAGGGCCTCAGCCGTGGCCGGTTCCTTGCGATCGGCGAGCGCCAGGAGGGCCCGCATGCCGTAGTCAACCTTGGCGGGAATGTGCACGGTCCGGATTCTGCCCTTCCGCAGGCCCCCCCGCCCAGCCCCAGCACGGAAGAGGCCATCCCGGGCCCCGCCCGGGCCCGTTCCGACACCGGCCCGCTTCCCGCCGGCGGCCGGCCCGAGCTGGCCGCCCACGAAGCCCCGGGCCGGCTGGCCGGCCCAGGGCTGGACGACAAAGCTCGGCTAGCCCTAGTATTTCTATGAAATCCATGTATTAACTGGACGGGGTGCGTGAGGGGGGGTTTCTTCTCACGCTGGAGAGGAGAACCGTGCACCGAGGTGCGGATTCACGAGTCCGAGACAGCCACGCCGGCCGCGACTTCTCGCGCCGCCCTCTGCGCCGCTGGTCGACGTTGGCGTTGTCGCTGGGTGCGGTAGCGCTCGTGGCCGCGGCGTGCAGCTCGTCGACGCCCACCGCGGCGAAGAAGAAGGCGCAGACGACCTCCTCGACCACGACCACGTCGACCGCCAGTGCGGCCCCAACCACCACCACCACCGCCACCGCCGCCCCCGCCGCCCCGACGACGACGGCCCCGCCGGCGGCCCACACGGCCACCGCGACGCCGGCCAAGGTGACGAGCTCGACATGCTCGACGTCGGGTGGACCTCTCAGTGCGACGTGTGACACGCAGTCACCGTCGTTCAAGGCCTCGGGTGCGGGGGCGAACTCGATCCAGCCCTTCTTCACCCGCGTCTTCTACTACTACAGCCAGGCGGACAAGGGCGTCAGCGTCAACTACTCCCCGGCCGGCAGCAGCGTGGGTGTCACCGACATCGAACAGAACACCGTGAACTTCGGCGACTCCGAGATCCCCGTCAAGACGCCCGCCTCGGGAACAGCGGGCAACATCCTTCAGGTGCCCGTCGACCTCGGAGGCGTCGCCATCAGCTACAACCTGCCCGGTGTGGCGGGTGGCCTCAAGCTCGACGGCCCCACCTTGGCCGGGATCTATCTCGGCAAGATCACCAAGTGGAACGACTCGAGCATCGCCGCACTCAACCCCGGTATGAGCCTTCCTTCCACCACCATCGTGCCGGTGCGTCGTGCCGACTCGTCGGGACCGGGATACGACCTCGACCAGTACCTGATCGACACGGGCGGATCGACGTGGACGAGCTCCGCAGCGGGGACCGCGGCGTCGACGAAGTGGCCCATCACCAACATCGGGGTGGGTGAGCAGCTCAACACCGGGGTGGCGGGCTTCATCCAGCAGACCCCGGGCGCCATCGGGTACGTCGAGTACGCCTACTCGCTCCAGGCCAGCTTCACCAACGCCGCGCTCAAGAACGCCGCCGGCAGCTTCGTGAAACCGTCGCAGTCGTCGATCGCCGCGGCGGGGTCCCAAGCCTCGGCCCTGAGCGCGACCAACTTCAATATCGTCAACGGCGGCGGGGCGAGTACCTACCCCCTGGCCAACTTCAGTTGGACGCTGCTGTACCAGAAGCAGTCCAACACCACGCAGGGCGTGGTGCTCGGCAAGCTCTTCGACTGGGTCACCACGACCGGCCAGCAGCAGGCGAACGCCCTCGGGTACTCACCTTTGCCCGCCAATGTCGTTGCACTCGCACATCAGACCCTGTTGACGCTCGAGAACTCGGCGGGCAAGCCCTTGTTCACCTCCTGAACACCGGGTCAGGACCCTAGGGCGGACACATGAGTACGACGCTGCTCGAGGAGGTCCCCCCGCCGCGCCTCGACCCGGTCGAGGGGGTCAAAGAGGGACTGCAACGACGGTGGGCCCGGCCCGGGGGCCGCGCCTATGCCGTGTTGCGCTGGACGGGGGCGACGATCTTCACCGTCATCGTCGTCGGCCTCGTGGTCAGCCTGGTCGCCTCCGCCAGCCAGGCCTTCGGCCACTCGGGACTGAGCTTTCTGTGGTCGGGGACCTACAACGCCTCCAAAGACATCTATCCGACGGGCATCTTCATCGTCGGGACGCTCATCACGACGGCGGTGGCGATCGTGCTGGCGGTGCCGATCGGGGTGGCCACGGCGGCGTTCCTCTCCGAGCTCGCCCCCAAATGGCTGGCGGGGCCGCTGTCGGTGCTCATCGACCTCATCGCCGCAGTGCCGAGCATCGTCGTGGGGTTGTGGGGTCTGCTCGTGCTGACACCGGTCTTCGCCCATCACGTCGAGCCCTTCATGAAGAAGGTCCCCCTCCTCGAGTGGTTCTTCCACGGCCCCGCGTACGGGCCCAGCATGCTCTTGGCCGGCACCGTCCTGGCCGTGATGATCCTGCCCATCGTCGTGGCGTTGTCGCGCACCGCGCTCACGAGCGTGGCCACAGAGGACCGTGAAGCCGCCCGTGCGCTCGGCGCCACGCGCTGGCAGGTGGTGCGGACCGTGGTGGTGCCCGGCGCGCGCACCGGGATCGAAGCGGCGGTGATGCTGGCCTTGGGCCGCGCCCTAGGTGAAACCTTCGCCGTGGCGATGGTCATCGGGAACAACTACGCACTCCCCCACTCCCTGCTCGCCCCCGGGGCCACCCTCGGGTCCGCCATCATCAACAATTTCGGGGAGGCCAATCCCGGGCTCGACAGGAGCTCGATCATCGGCCTCGTGGTGGTGTTGCTCGCCATCACGGTCCTGGTGAACGTCGGCGGCCAACTCCTGTTGCGCCGGAGATTACGAGCTGCAGGAGCCGCGTCGTGAGCCTGACCGTTCTCCCCGCCGGTTCCGATGACTTCACCGATGCCATCGGCACGCGACGCGAGCTCGTGCGCGAGTCGGCACGGCGCTCGCTCGTCCGGCGCCGGATCACGGGCCGCATCGCAATCGGCCTGAGCGTCGGGGCGGTGGCCATCTCCCTGGCGCCGCTGGTGGCCCTGGTCGCCTACACCACGAGCCGCGGCATCCGTGCCTTGTCGTGGGATTTCTTCACCCACATCCCCACGCCGGCGGGCATACCCGGCGGCGGCATCTCGAGCGCCATCGTGGGGTCGGTGATCATCGTCGGTCTGGCCGCGGCCATGGCCGTGCCCGTGGGCACCATGTGCGCCCTGTTCCTCGTCGAGCGCCGGGGCCGCCTGGCGGGCGCGTTGCGGTTCGGGGCGGACGTGCTCACCGGAGTGCCGTCGATCGCGCTGGGGATCTTCGCCTACGCCGTGCTCGTCGGGCCCGGGTCACCGATCGGCCACTTCTCGGGACTGGCGGGGAGTTTCGCGCTGGCGGTCCTCATGCTGCCCATTGTGATCCGCGCCAGCGAAGCCTCCATGCGTGCGGTGCCGAGGGACCTGTGGGAAGCTGGCCTGGCCCTCGGGGTGCGGCGCTCGCGCGTGGTGCGCTCGGTGGTGTTGCGCGGCGCGTTGCCCGGGCTCGTGACCGGCAACCTGCTGGCGGTGGCCCGAGCTGTCGGCGAGACGGCGCCACTGTTCGTTACCGTGCTCGGAGCCTCGCTGTTGGTCACGAACCCCCTGCAACCAATGGGGGCACTGTCGCTCACGATCTACAGCGACGGCACCCAGGCCTATCCCGCCGCCCAGCAGACCGCGTGGGGCACCGCTTTCGTCCTCCTCGCCCTGGTCCTCGTGCTCAGCGTCGTGGCCCGTCTCGTGTCGGCCCGTCTCACTCGGCAGGCACGACGATGACGCGGCGTAGGATGAGCGGGTCCATCGGAGCCAGGAGATGACGATCGACATCACCGCCGTCGGGCCCTCGTCGGGGACGAGCCCCGAGCACAGCGCCCCGGGCGCGTCGCCCGACACCACCGCGGCGGTGTCGTTGCGCGGCGTCAACGTCTCGTTCGCCAAGCACCAGGTGGTGCGCGACGTCACCCTGGACCTCGTCCGAAACCGCGTCACGGCTCTGGTGGGCCCCTCCGGATGCGGGAAGACCACGATTCTCAGAGCCATCAACCGTCTCCACGACGACACCGGCGGCAAGGTGACCGGGCAGGTGCTCGTCGGAGACCTCGACGTCTACGCCCGAGACACCCAGGCCGAGCTCGTCCGCAGCCGGGTGGGGATGGTATTCCAGCGGCCGAACCCGTTCCCCACCATGAGCATCTTCGACAACGTGGTGGCCGGGCTCCGGCTCAACGGCGTGCGCTCGAAGTCCGTGCTGCGCGAAGCCGCCGAGGCGGCATTGCACCACGCGGCGCTGTGGGACCTCGTCAAGGACCGCCTGGGTTCGCCGGCGGTGAAGTTGTCGGGAGGCCAGCAGCAGCGGCTGTGCATCGCACGCGCCCTGGCGGTCGAGCCCGAGGTGCTGCTCATGGACGAGCCGTGCTCGTCGCTCGACCCCATCGCCACGGCCAAGATCGAGGAGCTCATCACGCACCTCGCCACCGACGTCACGATCGGTCTCGTCACCCACAACATGTTCCAGGCCACCCGGGTGTCGGACTACACGGCCTTCTTCCTCCTGGGGGAGGACCGGTCCACCGGCGAGCTCGTCGAGTACGGCCCGACGAAGATGATCTTCGACTCGCCGCGCGACCCCCGCACGAGGGCGTACGTGTCAGGCGAGGTGGGCTGAAGCTCTCGACGGGTCACGTCGCCCCGCCCGGAACGGGCGGTAGACCGGCACGAGACGGGGGGCCCGAACCTCGCGCCGGTCGACCACTCAGGGCGTGATCGCCAAGCCCACGACGGAGATCGGCGAGGTCGGGGTCACGCCGCCGGTGGCGAGCTCGGCGGGGACCGAGCCGAAGTAGGCGGCGTCGCCGAAGGTGAACACCCCGCCGTCGGCGCCGACGAGCCAGTAGCCCTTGGCATCGGGGGTCGCCACGATGCCGACCACCGGGGCGCTGGGCACGACGCCCGTCGTCAGGGTGGACCCGAAGAACCCGGCGTCACCAAAGCGCGACACGGCCCCGTCGTTCTGGACGATCCAATAGCCCCCGCCGTCCGGGGTGGCGGCGATCCCGACGATGGGTGACGGTGCGGGCGCCCCCAGAAGGGCGGGGACGTTGCCGAAGTAGGCGGCGTCGCCGAAGGCGAAGACCCCGCCGTCGGCGCCCACGAGCCAATAGCCCTTGCCGGTGGGCGTGGGGGCGATGCCCACGATGGGGGCAGCCGGGGTCACGTGCAGGGCCTGCAGCGACCCGAAGTACCCGGCGTCGCCGAAGCCGAACACACCGCCGTCGGCGCCCACGAGCCAGTAGCCCTTTGAGTCCGACGTGGATGCGACCCCGACGATCGGGGCGGCGAGCTTCTTGGTGGTGACGGCCGGCACCGAGCCGAAGTACCCGGCGTCGCCATAGGTGAACACACCGCCGTCGGCGCCCACGAGCCAATAGCCCTTGCCGGTCGAGGTCTCGGCGATGCCGGCCACGGGTGCGCCGAGCGTCATCCCCGACGCGGCCGGGGACCCGTACAGGACGGCGCCCCCGAACCCGAAGACGCCGCCGTTGGCCCCGACGACGTAGTAGCCGGTCTGGCTGGGAGTCGCAGCCGATGCGGGGAGGGCACTGGCACCGGCAACCACGGTCGATGCCACCAGGACCGCCACCCCCGCCAGCCACCGACGCGCTGCCCTCGTGCGGGCGCGATGCGATGTGCGGGCGACCGCAGGACCGGGCTGTGTCATCTCGGGACCGCGGTTTCTCATCTCAGGACCGTGGCACGACACCGGCAGCTCCTCTTCTGTCTGGATCGATCTGGGTGGCTTCGTCGGGACGGCCAGGTCGGGGCCCGCCGCCCGTCGAGACTTTAGCAACTAAATCACCTGGATTTCTAGATTTGATATGAAATGGTGTCAAGAACGCCGGGTGCCGCGCCCGTCCTGGCCCGAGGGCGAAGAGCGCCGCCGGGACCCCATCGGGGCTCATGGGGACACATCGAGACAGAAAGCCCTTGCACAGCGCCCTCGTCGGTCCGATGCTGGTGCCACAAGGCGATCGCGACCCAGCCCGGACCTCGGTTCCCGGCCCAGGCGGACTCGGCAAGGAGGGATCCTGGCCCATGAGACTGGCTGAGAGGCACCAGGAGGCCGCCGAGACCCATTACACCGAGGGTGAGCTCGATCTCGAGCCACCCGAAGAGCTGGCCATCGGGGAGCTCGACGACGAGGCCATCCTCGAAGAGGAGCTCGACAACGAAGACCTCCTCGAGCAGGACGTGGACGAGGACACCCTCGAAGCGTCTCTCGAAGACCTCGTCCACGGCGGGGACGACGAAGACGCCGACGAAGATGATCGTGAGCTCCGCCCCACGCCCGGCATGTTCGCTAACGGGGTCGAAGCGCGGCGGAGCGCCACCCCCGGTGTCGTGGTCACCGGGATCGTCGGGTCCACGGCGATCGACGACGCCGACGACGAGGGCGGGGACGAGGACTTCGAGGAGAGCCTCGACCTCGTCCTGCTCGACCGCCTGGCCCTTCTCGACGACGGCGAGGCCGAAGCCGAAGCCGAGCTCGAAGACGGTGTCGTGATTCGCAGCCTGCTCCTCCAGATGCAGACCGACAGCGTCGAGCTCGTGGACGTGGCGCCCTGCGGCACGGATGAATTCGTGTGCCGGTCGTGCTTCTTGGTGCGCAAGCGGGTACAGCTCGTCGATGAGGCGGCCATGGCCTGTCACGACTGCTCGACCTGACCCGCTCGACCTGACCCGCTCGACCTGACCCGCTCGACCTGACCCGCTCGACCTGAGCTGGCCGCACGAGACGCGATGCACCTACAACGAGGCCGCCTCCGGCAAGGTACTCACGACCCGGAAAGGTCCGTGGTCCTCGCCGGAAGCGACTCGGAGGTGGCGTCCTGGGTGGGCGGGCACTTGAGACGCGCTCCAGGCGGTAGCACCGATTACCCGGTCACCGCCCAGTGCCAAGGATCGTCCGGCGGGCTCATCTCGGGGAGGGTCCAAAGTCCCGAGAGGCGCACCTGGGCTCCCGTCGACTACAACGTGCCGCCATGGACAGCAGAGCGCGGCCCGAGGTGACCCATGCCCCACGACACAAGCGCACCCTCGCGGTGACGGGATCGGGGTCGGGGATCGGCGCTGCGGTTAGCCGACGGTTCGAGCGCAGTGGGCTTCGTGTGCTCGGCGTCGACGTGCATGACGCAGAGGTCATCGCCGACTTGTCGGACGTGGCGGGACGGGCCCAGGCGATCGCGGCGGTGACCGAGTTGTCAGGCTCGCGCCTCGACGGTCTGGTGGTGTGTGCCGGGTTGGGGCCCCAGACCCAGCCCACCGAGATGATCGCCCGTGTCAACTTCTTCGGGGCGGTCGCGGTGCTCGACGGCATGCTGCCTCTGCTCAGCGCGGGTGAAGCACCCGCCGCCGTGGTCATCGCCTCGAATTCAGCCAGCCTCACGCCCGTCCACGAGGAGCTGCTCGGTCTGTTGCTCGACGGCGACGAGAACAAGGCCTGTGCCTGTGCAGCGGGCGTCGACGGTGCGACGGTCTACGGGATGACCAAGCTCGCTCTGACGCGAGCCGTACGACGACGCGCCGGCGCCTGGGGCAAAGCAGGTGTCAGGCTCAACGCCATTGCTCCCGGACCGGTGGACACGCCATTGCTGGCGGGTGGGCTCGAGGATCCCGTGCTCGGGCCGCTCATCGAAGCCCTGCCTGTGCCTATGGGACGCCGTGCCAACCCGACCGAGATCGCGGCGGCCATCGGATTCCTCCTCGACCCGGCCAACAGCTACATCCACGGTTCTGTGCTCTTTGTCGACGGCGGCAGCGACGCCCTGTTACGACCCGACATCCTCTGACTGAGCTGTCGGGCCGGCGTCGGTCAGTCGTCGTCGGTGGGTCGGGCCCGGTCCCGCTTGCGGGCCGACTGCCGGCGCTTGTCGCTCAGGCGCCTGGCCCGGGCCGACTTCGAGGGTTTCGTGGCGACGCGTGGCGTCTCCACCCGGAGCCCGTCAGCGAGGCGCGCCGCCAGTCGCTGCAGCGCTAACTCCCGGTTGCGCATCTGGGAGCGCTCGTCGCCGGCGGACACCCGCACCGTCGGACCGAGACGTTCGAGGAGCCGGGCCCTCTGGCGGGGGCCGAGGGTCTTCGACCCCGCCACGTCGAACGACACCTCGGCCCGGGTACTCGCCTTGTTGGCGTGCTGGCCACCGGGCCCGCCGCTCGTCGTGAAGCGCCACTCGAGCTCGTCCGCCGGGATGAGCAGGCTCCGCGTCACACGCAGAGCGCCGACGTTCGGGGGCGGTCTGTCAGGGGTCGGGCTCGACGGCAACGTGGTTCTCGAGTGTCCCGACACGTTCGATCTCGATGCGAACGACGTCGCCGTCGACGAGCCAGCGGGGTGGGTCGAAGCCGATGCCCACCCCGGCCGGGGTCCCGGTCGAGAGGATGTCGCCGGGCTCGAGCGTGAACACGGTGGACAGGTACTCGACCTGCTCCCAGCACGAGAAGATCATGTCGTCGGTCGACGCGTCCTGACGCAGGTCGTCGTTGACCCATGTCCGCAGACGCAGCCGGTGGGGGTCACCCACCTCGTCTCCGGTCACGATCCATGGCCCGGTCGGGCCGTGGGTGTCGAAGGACTTCCCGAGGGTCCACGTCGGGGTTCTCCACTGCCAGTCGCGCACGGTCACGTCGTTGAGCACCGTGAAACCGGCCACGACCGATGCGGCCTCGGCCGCAGACACGTGCCGGCACCGGCGCCCGATGACCATGGCCAGCTCGCCTTCGTAGTCGACCTGGGGCGAGACCTTGGGGATCTCGATGGCCTCGCCCGGCCCGATCACGCACGTGCGCTGCTTGTTGAACCACACCTGATGCTCAGGGCGCGACGCACCGGTCTCGGCCACGTGCTCGGCGTAGTTGAGCCCGATGCCGAGCACCTTGACGGGGTGAGGGACCGGCGGGCGCAGACGCACCTGGTCGAGTGCCAGTCGACGGGCGCTCGACGTCATGGCGTCGGCGGCTCGCTCCATCGCGGCCGGCCCGGCCACCAGGAACTCGGTCATGTCGCCCGGGAGCTCCACGGATGGATCCGTGAGGTCCACCACCTCGTCGGCCACCACCACGCCGGTCCGGACCACCCAGGGTGCGTCGGGTTCTACGAAGCTCACGAGCCGCATGCCGCCACCGTACCGACAACCTGATAAGAGAACAGGACCGGCACCGTGAACGAGTGGGACGGCGCCGACAGAGACGAGGAGACGCACATGCCGGGAAGCCTCCAGGGCAAGGTCGCTCTCGTGACCGGGTCGTCGAGCGGCATCGGGGCGGCGACGGCCCGCGCCCTGGCCGGCGAGGGAGCGGCCGTCGTCGTGAATTCGGCCTCGTCGGTCGAGGCGGGACGCTCGCTCGCGGGGGAACTTCCCGGCGCCAGTTACGTCCAAGCTGATATCGCCGACGCGGCGCAGGCCCGTGACCTCGTCGCCCAGGCGGTGGCGAACCACGGCCGTCTCGACATCCTCGTGAACAACGCAGGGACCACCCAGGTCATCGCGCACCCCGATCTCGACGCCGCGTCGCCCGAGGTGTGGCGGCGCATCCTCGACGTGAACGTCATCGGCACGTGGCAGGTGACCGTGGCCGCGGTTCCCCATCTTCGGGCTGGAGGCGACGGGGTGGTCGTGAATGTGTCGTCGGTGGCCGGCCACACCACCAGGGGCAGCTCGATCCCGTACGCCGTGTCCAAGTCGGCGGTGAGCCACATGACCGAGCTCCTCGCGAACGTGCTGGGACCCGAGATCCGAGTCAATGCGGTCGCACCCGGGCTCGTGGACACCCCGTGGACCGCGGATTGGGACGTCGTGCGGGAGTTCGTGCGCGCCATGGCGCCCATGCAGCGCTCGGGCATGCCCGAGGACATCGCACACGTGATCCTCGGGCTGGTGGGCGCCAGCTATGTGACGGGCGCGATCGTGATGGTCGACGGCGGGCTCCACCTGCGGTGACGAGCCCACGAGCGGTGGGCTCTCGGGCGCGCGCGGCGCCGGTCGGCGGTGGCCCCGCGGCGTCCGCCTTGTCATGATGGCGGGATGCCGCATTATCAGCAGCCGACGTGGGTCGACAAGCTCTTCAATTCCACCGTGGCCGGGCTGACGCGCCTCGGCCTGAGCGTGTGGGGCTCGAGGGTATTGCGGGTGAGAGGAAGGAAGTCGGGCCTCTGGCGCAGCAACCCCGTGAACGTCCTCACCGTCGATGACCAGCGCTACCTGGTGGCGCCGCGCGGCGAGACGGAATGGGTGCGCAACTTCCGGGTCGCTCATGAAGGTGAGCTCGTCGTCGGCCGACAGGTTGAGCCCTTCCGGGCCGAGGAGCTCGGTGACGACGACAAAGTCGAAGTCCTCCGCGCCTATCTCCGCCGCTGGAAGTTCGAAGTAGGCAGGTTCTTCAACGGGGTCTCCGCAGACTCCTCAGCCGCCGAGCTCCGGCGCATCGCTCCGGAGCACCCCGTCTTCCGGATCACGACGCCGGCCCGGTAATGGCGATGGACTTCGACATCTGGTTGCCGACCGCCAATCCGTTCGCAACGGCGGAGTACCTGGCCGCCGTCGCTCGTGAAGCCGAGGCGCGTGCCGTGCACGGCATCTGGGTGGGAGAGCACGTGGTGACCTTCGAGCACTACGCCTCGAAGTATCCCTACGCGGAGAACGGCCAAGCCCCCATCCCGCCTGGATCGGGCCTCCTCGAGCCGTTCACCACCCTGGCTTTCCTGGCCGCGGTCACGACGTCAGTCCGACTGGGAACCGCCATGTGCCTGTTGCCACAACGCAATCCCGTGTACACGGCCAAGGAAGTGGCCACCGTCGACTGGCTGTCGGGGGGGCGCGTGGACCTCGGCGTCGGGGTGGGCTGGCTGCGCGAGGAGTTCGAGGCGGTCGAAGTGCCTTGGGAACGACGGGGCGACCGAACCGACGAGTACCTCCAGGTCCTGCATGCCTTGTGGTGCGACGATCCGTCGTCGTTCTCCGGGAAGTACTACACGCTTCCGGAGTGCAATCTCCATCCCAAGCCCGTCCAGGATCCTCACCCTCCCATCCACATCGGGGGCGAGAGCGAAGCCGCCCTGCGACGCACCGCTCGCGCCGGACAGGGCTGGCACACCTTCAACCGCGCGCCGGCTGATCTCCCTGACGCTGTCGCCCACCTCGAGACCCTGCTCGCGGATCAGGGCCGCGCCCGCGCCGACGTCACGGTGACGGTGTGCCCGTATTTCAAGCCACTCGACGCGTCGATCACCGAGCAGTACGCCGAGGCGGGCGCCGATGCCGTCTCTGCGCTCTTCTTCGCGATGTCCGCCCAAGACGTCCCCGCCGCGTTCGAGGCGCTCGACCCGTGCATCGAACGGGCGCGGGCGTGCTGAGGCCTGGCGACAGGTCGGCACACGCAGCTCCCCGCCAGTCCAGATGCGTCACCAGGACCGTTCCATGCCCAGGATCCGGGTCTGGTAAGTGACAGTAATGTAGTTTTGCGTTCACTGCCGGTGACGACTAAACGGGGGAAGTGCCATGCAGGACCTGGATGACGATCAACCCCTCGGTCGCAGACGGCTTTCCGCCATCCAGGGTGAGCGAGGAACTCCCGCTGTGACCGCAGAGGACGCCTCTGTGGTTTCGGCGCAACGACTCCTCAAGGTCGCCACCGCCCTGTCCGACGGTGCCACGAAGCTGCACGCACAGCTCCGTCACCTCGAGCCTGCGGACCGTGACGCGATCCTGGACCTCGTGGCCGAACAGGTCACCGAGATCGTCACCTTGTGGGCAGACCTCGTGCGCGGTGTCGTTTCGACCGGCGACGCGTCGCCCCCAGCCCCCTCCGCCGAGCCTCACGGCGCAGGCCCTCGAGACACGTCACCGTTCGCGGCGCAACGACACAGTGGCGGCGCCGGCGATCATCCGGCTCGGGTGTCGACCCCCGAGGCGGTGCACGCCGCCGCGCCCGCGTCGGTGCCCAAGGCCGTGCCCGAGCCCGCCCACCAGGCCCCCGAGCCCCTGCCGACCCCGCTCCTGCGACATGTCTCGCCGGAATCCGGGCGCGACTCCGATCGCCTTACCCGCGACGAGCTCACCGGGGTACTCAACCGGCAGGCAGGCTTCGCTGCACTCGGGCGCGAGATCGATCGATGCCGGCGCAGCGGTGAGCGGTTCGTCCTTGGATACCTGAACGTCGACAGAATGAAGGTGGTGAACGACGCTCGGGGCTCGCGCGCCGGGGACGAGATCCTGCGCAAGGTCACCGCCGCCCTGCGGGCCACCCTGCGGTCCTACGACGTGATCGCGCGACTCGGCGGTGACGAGTTCCTCTTCTCGCTGCCCGGCTCGGACATGTCGACGGCCGAGCTTCGCTTCAAGGAGTTCGCCGTGATCCTCTCTGAGGAGGCACCGGGCTCCACCGCCAGCGTGGGATTTGCCGACCTCCATCAACACGACACGCTCGACGACCTCATCGCCGCGGCGGAGACCGCCATGCTGAAGGGCCGCCGCGCCCGTCGGCGTGGGCGGGGGTAGCGCCGACGACCGTTGGCGTTGCGACGATCTCGGGACAATCCCACGCCACCGTCCGACGCGGGCCCAGACGGTGCTCGCCCCGCCGGGGACGACGTCTCTGTGCACCAGGACGGCGATGTGGCGGTCGTCACCCTGCGGCGGCCACCCCACAACCTGCTCACCGAACCGGTGCTGCGCGCCGTGGCCGACGCCATTGCAGGACTGCGCGACGTCGCCAGGTCAGCGGTGGTGTGCTCGGAAGGTCGATCGTTCTGCGCCGGCGCCGATTTCCGTTCTGGGGACGCTCCCGACCCCACGGCACATGGCGGCTTCGAGGCCACGACCGCGGCGTTCTACAAGCAGGCGGTGCGAATCTTCGACGCTCCGGTGCCGCTGGTCGCGGCCGTGCAGGGAGCGGCCATCGGAGCCGGGTTCGGACTGGCATTGGCGTGTGATCTGTGCGTCGTCGGGGAGCTCGGGTGGTTCCAGGCCAACTTCGTGCGCCTCGGCATCCACCCCGGTTTTGCGCTGAGCACCACCCTGCCTCGCGTCGTGGGGCCCGGAAGGGCTTCGGAGTTGCTCCTCACCGGACGAAGGGTGGTCGCCGCCGAAGCGGGGAGGACCGGCATCGCCCAGAGGGTGGTCCCGGCCGGTGACGAGGTTGCCGTCGCGCTCGAGCTGGCCAGGCAGGTCGCCTCGGGCGCACCATTGGCGGTGGCGTCGACGAGGGCGACCCTTCGCCATGGCCTCGCCGACGCGGCGCGCCAGGCCATGCGTCACGAGCTCGCCGAGCAGGTCATCCTGGCAGGAACGGCTGACGCCGTCGAAGGCGTGAGTGCGATGCTCGAGGGGCGAGAACCGCGTTTCGAGGGTCGCTGACCTTCGGCCTTCAGCTGTCGCTGAACTCCGGCATGACCGTCGTCACGAATTCCTCGACTCGGGCGCTTCCCTCGGCGGGCCACCCGCACACGAGGTAGCCGATTCCGACATCACGCATGGCCGCCACATCGCGGCGGACATCGTCCCAGGGCTCCGACAACGAAAGCGACGATGCCCGCAGGATCGAACCGGGGTCGCGTCCCGCCGCCTCGGCCAGGCGATCGATCTCGGCGGACAGAACAGCGAGCTGCTCGGGGCTGCCCCAGGTGTGCCACACATCCGCCCATTTCGCCACAAGGGGGAGCGTGCGCCGACGACCTGATCCTCCGATCCAGATCGGCGGGTGGGGTCGCTGCATGGGGACCGGGCGCATCTGGGCATCGTCCAAGCTGAAGCGAGTGCCCTCGTACGACACCACGTCTCCGGTGAACAGCCGCGTGAGCATCTCGAGCGCATCCTCCAGGATGTCGAAACGACGCGCCGTCGGCGGGAACTCCAATCCGAGCTGCTGGTGCTCGGCCTCGTACCAGGCCGCCCCGACCGCGAGCTCGAGCCGGCCCCCACTGGCGTGGTCCACCGTCACCGCCTGCGCGGCCAGGACCGAGGGGTGTCGATACGTCACGCCCGTGACGAGCAGACCGAGGCGGATCGTGCTCGTGGCCGATGCCAGCGCCGCCAACGTCGTCATCCCCTCGAAACAGTTGCCCGGTCCCTCGCCGTACATGGGGACGAAGTGGTCGAACCCCCACGCGCCGTCGAAGCCGAGCGCTTCCCCGAAGCGCACCCGCTCGACGATCTCGACGAACTCCATCCGCTGCTGGGCCACGTCAATGCCGAATCGCATTGTCCGACCATACCGGCGTCACCAGAGACGATGACGGCGATCCCATGATCGGGCCGCGGTTCGCAGCCGGATCGACCGGAGTCAGTGCCGTATCAGGCAACGTTTGCGCCGTGTCGGGCGGACTTTCACAGTCCGGTATCCCTTGAGTACCGGCGCCCTAGCCCCGTCGCAACAGCGATATCCGACCCGTCGGGATCCGCACTTCTGGGCGGCCTAACAACCCTCGGAGGGTCCCGGCGAGCGGAACCGCGTGCGCCACTGTTCGGCCTCCATTGTGAACAGGACGCGGGGACTCGTACCCCTCCACGTATGTGCAGGACTCGTCAGTCCTTGCCTGGTAAGGCCGGACTTCTCTAACACCCGGAGGGACGCCAGGTTGTCTGGGTCAGCGGTTGCCCACATCGTGGCTCGGTGCAGTACGGAGAAGCCGAAGTCGAGCAAGAGGCGGGTGGCCTCAGTCGCGTAACCCCGGCCCCAGCCGTCCGAACGGAGGTACCAGCCGAACTGGCCGCTGTCCGTTCCTTGGATCCTGTCGATTCCGGCCCAGCCGGAGAAGCCCTTGGCGTCTTCGACGACCAGGTTGTAGCTAGGTCTGGGATCGAGATGCGGCTCCTGGAGCAACCGTGGCAGGCGGACCGATTCGGCTGAACCTCGATCTATCCGGAACTTCATATAGGTGAACATGGCCTCGTCAGCTTCAAGCGCGAGGAATGGTTCCCGGTCTTGCGGGACGAAGTCCCGAAGAAGGATCCGGTCCCCTTGCAGCCTCAGCACGGGCGGAGAATAAACGGCAATCGTCCGGAGGTCCGAGGTCGACCCTCAAGGCCCGGCTGTGATACCGCATGTGGTCGTTTCAATGTGCCACGAACCGCCCAGTTCCCCAGTAGAAGGGACCCGCAGTTTGAGTCACGGTGATGCGCCAACCAAGGCTTCCTAGGCGATCTTCGAGGTCCCGCGGCTCCCAGGGGACTTTCACAGCTCGGTAAGCGCTGCCGTCACGGAGCCGGCGGCGGATAACGGGAGAACTCGCTCCCTCTACAAGCTCATCCGGTGTTCGGTAGCCGTCATCGACGAACAAGACCCGGCCGTGGGCCGTGAGGCTCTTTTCGACCGTCGACCAGAACGAGTCGAAACACTCCGGCGGAACGTGTGAAAGCCAGAAGCCGAGGAAAACTACGTCGTAGCATCGATCGGGTTCCCAGCTGAAAAGGTCCGCTTGAACCCAACGCACCCGAGGATCCTCCACTCGCGTCTTGGCGATCGAGAGCATCTCCGGCGAGCTGTCGATGGCGGTCACACTCGTTGCGTGATTCAGCAGCTGCCGTGTCCAGGTTCCTGGGCCGCACGCGAGCTCCAAGACGTCGCCCGCTGGCTTGAATGCCTCGAGCGCAGCGACGAGTTCCTCACGTCCTGGTAAGGGAAGGCGCAGGTCGTCAAACTCGGTGGCCGCGGCACGGTAGTAGGTCACCTGTTCCGCGATGAGCTGCTGCAGATCGCCACGATTTGAGGCCACGGCGTGTCGAGGCTACCCGGCCATCGGGGGTGGAACACACCCACCTTTACACCGAGCTGATTTCGTTCGGGCGCCGACAAGAGAACGACCTCGCCTGTCACTGCCCGATGCCGAAGGATCGCTTGACACTGTTCCCGGAACCGCCGGTATCTAGCGTCGGAGAGCTGATCGGCTGAGTTGTCGTTCCTGTAACGGTGGTCACAGTCGCGGACGTGACGACAGCACTACCAGGCCACCAGGCAAGGAAGAGACCGTTGCCGGTCGTGGTGACGACGTCCGAGCCATCGCTCAGCACCAACGTCGCGGCCGTCACGCCGGAGCCGACCGAACCTTCGGCGATCGTGTAGGCCTGGCCGTTGGCGGATTCGGCTCGGAGCCGGTCGACAGCAATCTGGCCAGCCTTGGGCAACACCGGCTGGCTACCGATCGACCCGCTCATTTGCGCGTTGGCCTGCGCGCTGGAATTGATCGACGGGCCGCTCACGCACATGAGGGTCCCTTTCGTAGAGGTGTTTGCCCCGAACAAGACCAGTGTGAAGGGTCCGCGGGTATCGACGAGCGACACTTG
>Ga0182024_10006586_pt1 | contig 25432 bp, 20 predicted proteins | sample P32metaG_FD_120480 | JGI IMG/M metagenome (GOLD analysis project Ga0182024, IMG submission 120480) | Permafrost microbial communities from Stordalen Mire, Sweden - P3-2 metaG (Illumina Assembly) | ecosystem: Environmental > Terrestrial > Soil > Wetlands > Permafrost | place: Sweden: Stordalen...
GACCATCGGGGAACTGTGGGCAGTCGCCATCACGCTTCGAATCGTGCTGGTCGAAAACCTGAGGCGTGCCGCCTCGCGCATCGTGGGCAGCCGGGCTGCACGGCAGGACGCGGACTCTGCGGCGGATCGGCTGCTGGGAGTCAATGGATTTTCGGCGGAGCCCGACGCGCTGGCCAGACGCCATGCAGCCGGCGGCTCCTTCCCCCCCGCCTTCGTGGTCCAGCTGGTGCTGAGGCTGCGCGATCAGGATCCCGAGACGACCCCTGCCCGGGGCTGGCTGGACGATCGCATGACCCTCTCGGGAACGACGGCGGACGAGCTCGTCCATGCGGAGCATCAGCGCCAGGGTGCATCGAACGTCACCGTACGCAACATCATCACCAGCATGAGACTGCTCTCGGATGTGGATTGGCCGGAGTTCTTCGAGAGCGTGAGCCTGGTCGACGAGCTCCTGCGATCCAACAGCGGATTCGCGTCCATGGATTTCGCCAGTCGCGACCTCTACCGGGCCGCGATAGAACAATTGGCGCGCGGCTCGAAGCTCACCGAGCTCGACATTGCGCGCGCAGCTCTATCGGCGGGCGATGGGGCGATCGTGAGCGAGGAGCCTGCCGCGGGCACTGGGGATCGGCGACGTGACCCGGGTTACCATTTGATTGGAACCGGCCGGCGCGCCTTCGAGGCGGCGATCGGCTTTCGAGCCTCCCGGTGGGGCTACCTGTGGCACTTGCGGATCCGCACGGCGGGCGACTACATCGCCGCCATCTTGACGATCGCAGGGGTCGTGATCCTCCTTCCCGTGTGGGAGCTCAACGGGTGGGGTTTGAGCCAACCGTGGCTCATCCTGATCGCGCTGTTGGGCTTCTTGCCCTCGATCGATGCAGCCGTGGCGCTCGTGAATCGCTCGGTGACCAGAGGGCTGGCCGCGACGGCCCTCCCCGGCCTCGCGCTCCGCGACGGCATTCCGCCGCATCTACGCACCCTGATCGCGGTGCCGACGCTTCTCACGACGGCCGCGGCGGTCGAAGAACACATCGCACGCCTCGAGATCCATTATCTCGCCTCGCCGGATGCCGAACTACACTTCGCGTTGCTCTCCGACTGGATCGATGCGCCGGACGAGCACACGGCGCAAGATGCCGCGCTGCTCGATGTCGCCATCGAGGGCATCGCCCGGTTGAATCGTCTGCACGGTCCCGCGCCTGCGGGTGAGCGCTTTCTTCTGCTCCATCGCAGACGAGTGTGGAGCAAAGGTCAGAAGCATTGGATGGGGTGGGAGCGAAAGCGCGGCAAGCTTCACGAGTTGAACCAGCTGCTTCGCGGCGCAGCGGATACGACATTCATCGGGGCCGGCGGTGTACGCCCCGCCGTTCCCCCCGATATACGCTACGTGGTCACGCTCGATGCGGATACCCGTTTGCCGCGGGACGCGGTGCGGCGCATGGTCGGAAAAATGGCCCATCCATTGAACCGGCCGGGGTTCGATGCGGCCAGCGGTCAGCTGCTCGAGGGCTATGCCGTGCTTCAGCCGCGGGTCGCGCCGTCGCTTCCGATGGGACGGGAAGGCTCGCTGTTTCAGCGCGTTTTTTCGAGCGCGAGCGGCATCGATCCGTATTCGGCCGCGGCCTCCGACGTCTACCAGGATCTCTTCGGCATGGGCTCCTATGCCGGCAAAGGCATCTATGACATCGACGCCTTCGAGTCGGCGCTCGCCGATCGCGTACCCGACAACACCCTTCTCAGCCACGATCTTTTCGAGGGAACCTTCGCCCGCGCCGGATTGGCATCCGACATCGAAGTGGTCGAGGAATTTCCGTCCCGCTACGACGTAGCGGCCGGGCGCCAGCACCGATGGGCACGGGGCGATTGGCAGCTGCTGCCGTGGATACTCGGCCGCGGCGATGCGGCAGGGGCCGGCCGCGGCGACGGCAGGCTGCCGCTCATCGCGCTTTGGAAGATGCTGGACAACCTTCGGCGCACGCTCTCCGCGCCGGCCGGCGTCGCCGCTCTCATCGCCGGATGGCTGCTTCCGACCCGCGACGCTCTGCTTTGGAGCGCCTTCATCTGCACGACCATCGCGCTGCCGACCATCCTGCCTTTGGCGACCGCCATACTACCCGGCCGCGCAGGCATTACGTTTCGAAGTCACCTGCGCGCACTTCGCAAGGAATGTTCGCTCGCCGCAGCGCAGACCGCCTTCCTGATCGCGTTCCTGGCACACCAAGCGACTTCGATGCTGGATGCGATCGGGCGGACACTGTTCCGCCTGTTCGTGAGCCGGCGAAATCTTCTTCAATGGGTGACCGCGGCGCAGTCGAAGGGCAGCTCCCGGCTCACGCTGCCCGGCGCTTATCGCCGCATGTCGGGCGCCGTTCTGATCGCCGCCGCCGGCGCTTTCCTGGTCATTCATTTCCGGCCGGAGAACGCCTGGTTGTCCGCTCCTTTTCTCGTCCTCTGGGCGTTGTCTCCCGCCCTCGCGGTGTGGATCAGCGTGTCGCCTCTCGTGGCAGGACGCCTCGCCTTATCGGCCGCCGATGCGCAGGCCTTGATGTCGGTTGCACGGCGCACGTGGCGATATTTCGAGACCTTCGTGACGGCGGAGGAGAACATGTTGCCGCCGGACAACTTCCAGGATGATCCCAGGCCGGTGGTGGCCCACCGAACCTCGCCGACCAACATGGGCCTCTATCTGTTGTCCGCGGTGAGCGCCCGGGATTTTGGTTGGCTGGACACCGTCGACTTCGCGGAACGTGCAGAGGCGACGCTGGCGACCATGAATCGCCTCGAGCGTTTTCGCGGCCATTACTACAACTGGTACGACACACGCGACCTGCGTCCTCTGGACCCCCGATACGTATCCGCAGTCGATAGCGGCAACCTCGCGGGACACCTGATCGCGCTTGCGAACGCGTGCCGCGAATGGGTCGATTGTGTGCCTGCCCCGGTGCAGTATTTTGGCGGGATCCGCGATGCATTGAATCTCGCCCGGGAAGCGCGGCGCGAGCTTCCCGATGACCGCAGGATGCAAGCCACCTCTCCGGTTCAAATCGACACCGCCATCGCATCGCTGACTGCGGCGCTCGACTTGGCCGAAGGCGGGAGTGCAGACCTGGCGCCACGGCTGGCAGGGCTCGTGCCGCTCGCCGAAACGCTGACCGACATCGTTCGCACGCTCGTCGGAGAGTGGGGGGACGATGCGGGTGCGGACCTCTTGTACTGGAGCGAAGCGACGCAACGCTCCCTCGAAAGCGGCCGCCGCGAGATCATGCAGACGCCGGCCGCGTGGACGAGCTTGAAAGAGCGCTTAGGCCGAATCGAGGCGGCGGCGCGCAAGATGTCCGGCGAGATGCAGTTCGGCTTCCTGTTCGATCGGCAGCGCCGGCTTCTGTCGATCGGATGCACGGCCGATGGAACTCTCGACTCGAACTGTTACGACCTGCTCGCCTCCGAGGCTCGCCTGGCAAGCTTCATCGCCATCGCGAAGAACGATGTTCCGGCCCGGCACTGGTTCCGGCTTGGGCGATCGGTCACGCCGCTCGGAAAAGGCGCCGCGCTCATTTCCTGGTCCGGGTCCATGTTCGAGTACCTCATGCCGTCGCTGGTCATGCGCGCCCCGGCCGGCAGCCTCTTGGATCAGACCAGCCGTCTGATCGTTCAGCGTCAGATCCAGTACGGCGCCAAGCTCGGTATTCCCTGGGGAATCTCCGAATCGGCGTACAACGCACGCGACCTCGAGCTCACCTACCAGTATTCGAACTTCGGCGTCCCCGGGCTCGGGCTCAAGCGCGGGCTGAGCGAGAATGCCGTGGTCGCACCCTACGCCACGGCACTCGCCGCGATGGTCGATCCTAAGAATGCCATGCGCAACTTCGAGCGACTCGCCGGTATCGGCGCGCGCGGCCGCTATGGCTTCAATGAAGCGCTCGACTACACCCGCTCGCGGGTTCCGGATGGAGCCGCAGTCGCCATCGTTCACGCCTACATGGCACACCACCAGGGCATGACCATCGTCGCCATCGCCAACGTGCTTTTCGACGGCAGGATGCGGGCCCGATTTCATGCCGAGCCCGCCATACAGGCGACGGAGTTGCTCTTGCAGGAGCGCGCGCCGCGCGATGTCTCGGCGGTTCGGCCGAGGGCGCAGGAGGTGAAGGCGGCCGCGCCGCTCGCCGATGCGCGAATTCCCGAAGTCCGCCGCCTGCATGGCCCCCACGACGCGGTGGTGCAAACTCACGTACTCTCGAACGGGCGTTATGCGGTGATGCTCACCGGCGCCGGTTCCGGCTATAGCCGATGGGGAGAGATCGGAGTGACGCGCTGGCGGGAAGATGCCACGCGGGACGACTGCGGCAGCTACATTTTCCTGCGGGATGTCGCGAGTGGCGCGGTATGGTCCGCGGGATATCAGCCGAGCGGCGTCGAGCCCCAATCCTATCAGGTCACGTTTGCGGAGGATCGCGCCGAATTCATTCGCACGGATGCAACCATGACCACGACCCTGGAGGTGGTCGTATCGCCCGAGGACGATGTCGAAGTCCGGCGCCTCTCGATCACGAATACCGGTCATCGCGACCGGGAGATCGAGGTGACCTCGTACCTGGAACTGGTGCTCGCCCCGCCGGCGGCCGACGCCGCGCATCAAACCTTCTCGAAGCTCTTCGTGCAAACCGAGTATGTCGCCAAGCGAAACACACTATTGGCGACGCGCCGAAAACGCTCGCCCGGCGAGCCCGACATCTGGGCGGCGCATCACGCGGTGGTCGATGACAACGCTTTGGGCGAGCCGGAAATCGAGACCGATCGGGCACGCTTCCTGGGCCGTGGGCGCGAAATCAGGTCGCCGCTGGCGGTGATGGACGGGCGCCGGCTGTCCGGCGCCGTGGGCACGGTCTTGGATCCCGTGTTCTCGCTCCGATATCGGATCATGGTGACCGCCGGCGCGACCGCAAAAATTGCCTTCTGGACCGGGATCGCATCATCGCGGGAAGCCGTCCTCGACCTGCTCGACAAGCACCACGAAGGCAATTCATTCGAGCGCGCGGCAACCCTCGCGTGGACACAGGCACAGGTTCAGTTGCGCCATCTCGGCATCGACTCCGCAGACGCAAGTCTGTTTCAACGCCTTGCGGGCCATCTGATCTATGCGGGCGCCTCGATGCGCCCGTCGCCCGCGGCGATACGCGACGGCAGCGGGCCGCCGTCCGGATTGTGGGCTCAGAGAATCTCCGGCGATGTTCCGATCCTATTGCTGCGGATCGACGCGGTCGAGGACATCGCCATCGCTCGTCAATTGCTTCAGGCGCATGAATACTGGCAGATGAAGGGCCTCGCGGTGGATCTGGTCATCCTCAACGAACGGGCGGCGTCCTACGTCCAGGACCTGCAAAGCGCCCTGGAAACTCAGGCCCGCATGAGTCAATCGCGGCCGCAAGCAGGACCCCACGGCGCGCGCGGATCGGTATTCGTGCTGCGTACCGACCTCATCTCCGCGCAGACCTGCAGCCTTTTGTCGGCGGTCGCTCGAGTGGTCCTGGTGGCTCGGCACGGCGGCATTGCCGACCAGCTCGATCGCGCGCGCAAGCCTGCCGTGCTGTCCCCCGCTCCGGTGCGCAGCATGCTCAGTAACGAGACGCCGGCGCCGGCGATGTCGCCCCGCGGTCTCGAATTCTTCAACGGTCTGGGAGGCTTCGATGCGCGAGGCCGCGAATACGTGACCCTTCTCGGGCCCGGGCAGTCGACACCGGCGCCCTGGATCAACGTCATCGCCAATCCACGCTTCGGATTTCAGGTCGCGGCCGACGGCGGCGGCTTCACGTGGGCGCTCAATAGCCGCGAGCATCAGATCACTCCCTGGTCGAACGATCCGGTCGTCGACCGCCCCGGGGAGGTGCTGTATCTGCGCGATGAAGAAACCGGCGAAGTGTGGGGACCGACCGCCGCGCCGATCCGCGACCCGCGCGCAAGTTACCTGGCGCGGCACGGACAGGGATACAGCCGTTTCGAGCTGAGCGCGCGGGACATCAAGCTGGATCTTTGCATGTTCGTACCCATGGACGACCCGATCAAGATCTCGCGACTGAAGATCCGCAACACCTCCAAGCGCACCCGGCATCTCTCGGTCACCGCCTACGCGGAATGGGTGCTGGGTACATCCCGAGGAGCGGCCGCACCGTTCATCTTGACTGAGCTCGATGGCGAGACCGGTGCCTTGTTCGCCCGCAATCCCTGGGATGCCGTCTTCGGTTCCCGCGTCGCCTTCGCGGACTTAGGCGGTCGCCAGTCGCAGTGGACTGCGGATCGCGGAGAATTCCTCGGCCGCCACGGGACCTTGGAGATGCCGGCCGCGATGGCCTCTCGGACACCGTTGTCCGCACGGGCGGGTTCGGGCCTGGATCCGTGCAGCGCCCTGCGCACATCGATCGACCTGGAGCCCGGCCAGACGCTGCAGATCGCATTCTTTCTCGGTGAGGCCGACAATGCCGCGGCCGCGCGTACGTTGATCGCCCGTTACCGTCACGCCGATCTCGATGAGGTCTTTAGAAGCGTCGTCGCCCATTGGGAGACCGTACTCGGCCTGGTCCAGGTCAAAACGCCGGACCGTTCCTTGGATATCCTCCTCAATGGTTGGTCGCTGTACCAAACCCTCGCATGCCGCATCTGGGCAAGATCCGCGTTCTATCAGGCCAGCGGCGCGTACGGCTATCGGGATCAGCTTCAGGATGGAATGGCATTGGCCGTGGCGAGACCGGACCTCACGCGCGAGCATCTGGTTCGCGCCGGCGGGCGACAATTCAAAGAGGGAGACGTTCAGCATTGGTGGTTGCCCGCGGTCACCGCCGGTGGGACGGGTCAGGGCGTACGCACCCGCATCAGCGACGATGTGGTCTGGCTTGCGCATTGCGTCCTGCAATACGTCGAGACCACCGGTGATGCGGCGGTGCTCGATGAGCACATTCCGTTTCTCGAAGGTCGTGCGTTGCAGCCCGGGGAACGCGACGCGTTCTTCGCGCCGGGGATCACCGAAGAGACCGCCACGCTCTTCGAGCATTGCGCGCTCGCGCTCGATCATGCGCTACGAACCGGTGTACACGGCCTGCCCTTGTTCGGAACCGGGGACTGGAATGACGGCATGAATCGTGTCGGCGAGAAGGGCAAGGGCGAAAGCGTCTGGCTCGGATGGTTCCTGTACGCGACGCTGGTCGAATTCGCGCCGGTGGCCGCGGCACGCGGCGAGCAAGCACGTGCAGCCCGATGGCTGGATCACGCTGCGGCACTTCGAAAATCACTCGAGCTGGCCTGGGACGGCGACTGGTACCGGAGAGGCTACTTCGACGACGGGACTCCCTTGGGATCGGTCTCGAGCAGCGAGTGCGTCATCGACTCGATCGCACAGTCATGGAGCGTGATGTCAGGAGCCGCGGACGCCGGCCGCGCGCGGCGCGCCATGGCCAACGTCCAGAGCCGGCTCATACGGCACGACCCCGCGCTTGCGTTGCTGTTCACTCCCCCCTTCGATCATACCGAGCACGACCCGGGCTATATCAAAGGCTATCCGCCCGGTATTCGCGAGAACGGGGGACAATACACCCACGCCGCCACCTGGACGGTGATCGCGCAAGCGATGCTGGGGGCTGGTGCGCAGGCGGCCGAGCTGTTGTCGCTTCTCAATCCGATCAATCACACGAGCAGCCGTGCCGACGTACAGCGCTACAAGGTCGAGCCTTACGTGGTGGCCGCGGACGTCTATTCGGTCGCACCGCACGCCGGGCGCGGCGGTTGGACGTGGTACACGGGTTCGGCCGGTTGGATGTACCGCGCCGGGATCGAATGGGTGCTGGGTTTTCGGGTGCGCGCGGGGAAGCTTCTCATGACACCCTGCATCCCGCCGAGCTGGCCGAGCTTCGAAATCATGTTCCGGCACGCATCCGCGCGCTACCGGATCCTGGTCGACAACCCTCTTGGGGTCAGCGGCGGCATTGCCCGAATCGAGCTGGACGGTGCGCGGTTGCCGCCGGGGGAAACTTGCGTCGAATTGGCGGACGATGGGCGCACGCACGAGCTTCGGGTGACGCTCGGACAGGTCGCAGAAAGCGACGCAGCAATGCCGCCCGTTCCCCCGCCGTCCGTTCCCACTCCGTCCATCACGGAAGCAGCCGGTCGTATTCCTTCTTGACGACGGCATAGCATTCGCAGGTCCGTCTCTCCAGTCCCGAGCGGTCGAGCACCGTGATCCGCCCGCGCGCATAACGGATCAGCCCGGCGCTCTGCAGCCTGAGAGCCGCTTCGGTGACCCCCTCGCGGCGTACTCCCAGCATGTTGGCGATCAATTCCTGCGTCATGATCAGCTCGTCTCCCTGAAGCCGGTCCAAGCTCAAGAGCAGCCAGCGGCACAACTGCTGATCGAGCGAATGATGGCGGTTGCAAACCGCGGTTTGCGCCATCTGCGTGATCAGCGCCTGCGTGTAGCGCAGCAGCAGATGCAGCACCGGGCCCGCACGGTTGAACTCATCCTTCATGACTTGGGCCTTGAGGCGGTAGCCCCATCCGGCACTTTGAACGACCGCCCGGCTCGGGGTCGACTCCCCGCCCATGAACAGCGAGATCCCAACGATGCCCTCGTTGCCGACGACGGCAATCTCCGCAGACGCGCCGTCCTCCATGACATAGAGCAGCGAGACGATGGCGGTGGTGGGGAAATAGACGTGGCCCAGCGTCACCCCCGATTCGTACAGCACCTCGCCGAGAGGCATCTGTACGGATTCGAGCTGCGGCTGCCAGGTGTGCCGAATGTACGATGGCAGGGCCGCCAACAGATGGTTTTCAGGCCCGACGGAAACCATGTGCAGGAACTCCGAGGTTTACCCGCATAATCTAGCACGTTCAGCTGACGATGACGCCTCGTGAGTCCTCCGCCCAGAACTGAACTCCTCTGCCGTCGGGATGCCGGCTGGTATGCTTGCCGTCATCCTCCCGCGTAGTGATGAAACCCCGGCCGCCCTGAAGGTGCAGGAGATCTTTCATCGCATCGAGCGCTCCCTCCAGGGAGGCATATTTACGCGGCTCGCTCCGCTCGATGTTCGTTCTAAGATAATGATAGTCGCTGTTCCGGGTCGCCATTCCGTCGATCCTTGTTGGTCACTCGATCGTGTGGAACGATGCCGTATTTTCTCGCCGATGAATATCGACTCCTCGGCACCGCACCATCGGCTCGGCGATAACCGGGTCACGCTTTGCCCAGATGCGGGATTTCCCTCGCGCGAGTACCTCCCGGCGATTTTACAAAATCGGCCTCGGACCTGATCATATGCGGTGATAATGCAAGTTCATGGGCACTAGCTGGTACATCCGATGAATCTCACGAGACTCGGCGCCTGGGCTTCCATCGACGGCCTCTCGGCCGCGGACGCGGCAACGTTCGCAAAGCGCATCGAAGCCTGGGGCTACGGCGCGCTGTGGATTCCGGAAGCGATGGGACGCGAGGTGTTTTCATCCTCCGCATGGCTGTTGGCGAATACGAACACCTTGGTCATCGCAAGCGGCATCGCCAACATTTACGCGCGCGACGCATTCTCCGCCTCTTCCGCCCGGAAGGGACTCAACGAACAGTCCGGCGGACGATTTCTGCTCGGGTTGGGAGTCTCCCACATACCTCTGGTGGAGCGGATGCGAAATCATCAGTACGGCAAACCCCTCGCCACCATGCGCAGCTATCTTCAATCAATGGCCGGCGCCACGTACGGCTCGATTGCACCCGCCGCAACGCCGAAGACCGTCCTCGCTGCGCTGGGACCCAAAATGCTGGAGCTTTCCCGCCAAATGGCGGACGGTGCCCATCCCTACAACGTTCCGCCCGAACACACGCGGCGAGCACGCGAAATTCTGGGGGCCGACAAACTGTTGTGCGTCGAGCAGGCAGCACTTCTCGAGACCAACCCCTCCAAAGCGCGCGCGGCGGCCCGTCGATTTCTTTCTGTGTATCTGGGCTTGCCCAACTACGTCGAGAACTGGAAGCGCCTGGGTTTCACCGACGCCGATGTCGCGGGAGATGGCTCCGACCGGCTGATCGACAGCGTCATTGTCTGGGGCGACGAAAAGGCAATTCGCGCTCGGATCGAAGAGCATTGGCAGGCAGGGGCCGATCATGTCTGCGTGCAGGCGGTCGGACAGACCGCGTTGCCCGATGAGCGTCTGTTCGAGTTGCTCGCGCCGAGGCGCTGACAAGCGGATTACAAAGAGAAGTCGCCGATCACTTCGCCGCGCGGCGGATGGCTCGAAACATCCCGCTCCGATCGGATTGCCACCGGCGCCGACCAATGATGGACAAGAGCGTCTTCGCGCTGTTGGGATCCATCCGGGGGACCCGCGAAGAGGGATCGAAAAGCAGGGGCTCGCCGAGCAATCTCGCGGCTTCGATCGGCTCGACCGTTTCGAATCCCATGATCCATTCGGGGAATTCCCGTTCCGAAATCGGCTCTCGCAGAATCATCCGCATCTCGCGCTCATCGGAGAGGATTGCGCGGGACGCGGTATCGATGTTGGCCGCTTCACCTTCGAGCAACAGCATCAGACACCCGCCGACGTAGAGCATCAAGCCGGAGATGTCATTCGTCCGGTTCGCCTTGCGCGCTTCGTTGAGAAATTTGACCGTGTCGTGTTCTGAAAGGTCGGGCGACGCGGCCCCCAAATAAATGACGTGGATGAGATCTTCCATAGCAGGCCCTCAGCACGAAGTGGCGCCATCTTAGATGCATCGGCCGGTGCGTTTCGATCGAACGTGCCGTTTTGCGACGCGGTTAGTGCTCGTGCAATGTAAATGGCGTCATCTCTTGACCGCGTATCGGGGGCTGCCCTACACCTTTCGATGAATGTGTTGTCAACGAGCGACAGGAGCCGGTGCTTCCCGGTGTTAAGATCAGTGCTCATAGAGCTCGGCGGCATGCTTATGTTGGCGGTCAGCGCGGTGGGGATGTGGGCTTGGACTCCGGATCGATCGCGTATCGAGCTCGACCGGAAGTATGGAGGACCCTTCACCCGGTACGTGGAGGTCGGCGGCACGTCTTTACGAGTGCGAGATACCGGTCCCAAGGATGCGCCGGTTCTCGTTTTGATTCATGGATTCGGCTCGAGCCTCGAAACCTGGACTCCGTGGGCGCAGTCGCTGAGCACAACTTACCGCGTGGTTCGTTTCGATCTGCCCGGGTGCGGCCTGTCCGAGCCGGATCGCACCGGAAACTACGGCGACGCGCGCAGCGTGGCTCTCACCTCAGAACTCATGGACTCCATGCGCATCGCGAAAGCGACGCTCGTCGGCAACTCGATGGGCGGCCGGATAGCCTGGCGATTCGCAGCCGCATTTCCCGATCGCACCCGAAAGCTCGTGTTGATTTCTCCGGACGGCTTCGCACGTCCGGGCTTTCAATACGGAAAAGCTCCGCAGGTACCGGAATTCATGCAGTTGATGAAATATTTCCTCCCCCGAACCTTGATGCGGATGAACCTCGAGACCGCGTACGCCGATCCGGAGCGGCTCAGCGACTCGGTAGTCGATCGGTATTACGACCTGTTGCTCGCGCCGGGAAACCGCGGCGCGAGCATCGAACGCATGCGGCAGAGCGTGCTCGAGGATCCGGTTCCCTTGCTGCGACAGATAAGGGCGCGCACGCTGCTCTTGTGGGGTAAGAAGGACCGGCTGATTCCCCATGCCAATGCTGCTGAGTTCTTGGCTTCCCTGCCGAACGCCACGCTCGTCACCTTTCCGGATCTTGGTCATGTACCCCAAGAAGAGGCGCCTGCCGAATCGTTGGCACCCCTTGAGACATTTCTGGCTCGATAAGCTGGCGGTGTGGCGGCCGCGGCTGTATCGACGAGCCGAAGGTTAGCTACCGTACTGCGGCCCGCCGTGCTATTTTCCGACCCGTCACTCGAGAGCGATGGAGAAAACCTATGCGAAAAAGCGCATTGCTCGTATTACTGGGGGCGTCTTGTCTTGCTACAGCGGCATCCGCACAGGAGCGCCTCGGCACCGTCTCGTTTCCCGTCTCCTGCCAAGCATCGGTGCAGGACGGCTTCAATCGCGGCGTCGCACTGCTGCACGACTTCTGGTACGAGGAGGCGAGACCTCAATTCGAGCGAATCCTGAAGAGCGACCCCGGCTGTGCCATGGCGCACTGGGGAATCGCCATGAGCGTGTTCCACCAGATCTGGGACCGGCCGGACGATGCCGCGATGGCGACGGGCCGGCGCGAGCTCGAGGCAGCCGAGGCCCAACCCGCGAAGACCGCGCGCGAACGTGAATACGTCGCCGCTCTCGCCGGCTTCTACCAGCCCGGGACGCAAGACTATCAGACCCGTATCGATGCCTACTCGGCCGCCATGGGAAAGCTCTACGCCGGCCACCCGGACGACGTCGATGCGGGCGCCTTCTACGCGCTCTCGCTGCTCGCGGCGGAGTCGCCGACCGATACCAGCCTCAAGCAGGAGCGCAGCGCCATGACAGTGCTGACTCCGCTCTGGGCGAAGTATCCCGATCATCCGGGCGTCGTGCACTACATCATTCATGCCTGCGACAATCCGCCACTGGCGCCGGAAGGGCTCGCGGCAGCGAGGGCCTACGGCAAGGTTGCTCCGTCGGGTCCTCATGCGGTGCACATGCCCGGCCACATCTTTGCAAGGCTCGGTCTTTGGGACGAGGACATCGCAGCGAATCGGGCCTCCGTGGAAGCATCCCGCGCAGCCGAGGCTCGGCATGAGAGCGGCTGGATGGATCAGTTTCATTCCGACGATTTCCTGGTATATGCCTATCTTCAAAGCGGACAGGAAGCGAAGGCGCGTGCAGTCGTCACCGATTCGAATGCGGCGATCGGTCGCTACGAGGCCATGCCCGCCATGTCGCCGAACCATTACATGGTGGGGATGTTTCCGTATTACCGCGCGAAGCTGCCGATTTTCGTCGGCCTGGAGACCAGAGACTGGGTACGGGTGCTCGAGCTCGAACCCATCTTAGGTGCACCGCCGGAGACGCAAACACAGGTCTACTGGGCGCGCACGATCGCGGCCGGACACCTGCATCGATCGGCCGAAGCTAAAAAGGATCTCGCCGCCTACGACGCGTTGATCGAGGAGTTGCGCAAGGGTTCCCATGCGTACTATGCCGACGGCACCGGCACGAAGATCCGCCGGGGCGAGATTCTCGCCTGGTCCGCGTATGCCGACGGCAACACGGAGGAGGCACTGAAGGAGATGCGGCAGAGCGCGGACCTTCAGGACAAGGTGGGCCAAGGCGAGGTGGACATACCGGCGCGCGAGATGCTGGCCGACATGTTGCTCGAGGCGAAGCGTCCGAAGGAAGCGCTCGTGGAGTACCGCCAAGCGCTGACGCTGAGCCCGAATCGATTCAACGGTCTCTACGGCGCCGGCATGTCCGCGGAGGCCACGGGCGATACTGCCGGCGCGAGGGTCTATTACGCGATGCTGCTGAAGGCCACGGACAACGGCACCCGATCGGCCCGGCCCGAGATCGCCCACGCCAAGGCGTTCTCCTCGGCGGCCCCCGCGACCGCGGGCGGCCCCTGACTCTCCGCATGGACAAGCTCTTTCTCTCGGCCGACGCACTGCTCAGAGACTCGATCGAACTCGCCAGGCTCATCGTGCGCAGCGGTTTTCGCCCGACCTACCTGGTTGCGATTTGGCGTGGCGGCGCGCCGATCGGTATCGCGGTGCAGGAGGTGCTCGAGTACCACTCGATCCATGCCGACCACATCGCGATTCGGACCTCTTCGTATACCGGCATCGACACCGAGGCGAAGACGGTTCGAGTGCACGCTCTGGATTATCTCGTCTCGCGATTGTCGGCCGAGGACGAGTTGCTGCTGGTCGACGACGTATTCGACTCGGGACGCAGCCTCGAAGCCGTCATCGCGGAACTCAGACGCCGCTGCCGTCGAAATTTGCCGGAGCGCATCCGCATCGCGACCGTGTACTACAAGCCCGCCAGAAATCGCAGCACTCTCGTACCGGATTATTACGTCCGCGACACGAATAGCTGGCTCGTGTTTCCTCACGAGATTCAAGGTCTGACGCGAGAAGAAATTCTGGAGCACAAGCCGGTGGGCGAGGACTTTTTCGACGACATTTAACGATCGAGCAGTCCCTGCCTCACGATGAAGTCGCTGACCTCCGCAACGCCGTGACCCTCCTTTAAATTCGTGAAGACGAATGGCCGGCTTCCGCGCATCTTTCTGGCGTCCGAATCCATGATTTCCAAAGACGCGCCCACGTAGGGTGCGAGATCGATTTTGTTGATGATCAACAGATCCGATTTCGTGATTCCCGGGCCGCCTTTGCGCGGAATCTTGTCGCCCGCGGCAACGTCGATCACATAGAGCGTCAGATCCGACAACTCGGGGCTGAAAGTTGCCGCCAGGTTATCCCCGCCGCTTTCCACGAAGACGAGATCCAGATCGGGAAAGCGCCGGCTGAGCCGCGAGACCGCCTCCAAGTTGATCGATGCGTCTTCTCGAATCGCGGTGTGCGGACAGCCTCCGGTCTCGACCCCCAGAATTCGCTCCGGCGCCAAGGCGTGATGACGAACGAGAAACTGAGCGTCCTCCTCCGTGTAGATGTCGTTGGTCACGACCGCCACTTCATATCGGTCGCGCAATGTGCGGCACAGCGAGAGTGTGAGGGCCGTCTTTCCCGACCCCACCGGGCCGCCTATCCCCACCCGCAACGGCGAACGTGATTGCATCATGTGTCAGGACCTGAACAATCTCGAATACTGGGTTTCGTGCTCGGACGACAGCAGGGCAAGACCGGGCGCAAAATTGGAACGCATGTCGGCCTTTCCGGTTGGCGGCTGCTGCGCGAGCCGCGCAATCCGTCCCGATACGTTCAAAAGCACGCGCTGACCGGCGGACTGGCCCAGGGGCACCGCCTTTATCGCAACCAGCACTTGATTTTCGGCCCACGACCACAGATAAGCGGCCGCCGAATCGGACGATGCGATCGACCACGCCGCGGCGGCACCGCTCCACACGCAGGGCAGGCTTGGTTCTTCCATCGTTTGCAGCGTCCTGATCAAGCTTGCCGGCAAATCGGGCAGCACCGCAAGAAGCGCGTTCATGGAGTATCCCATCTGAACCGTTGCGCTGCGCAGCTCGGTCGACTCACGCGTAGCCAGAAACTCCCCGTTGAGTCGGCTCAAGGCGCCCAGGTCTCCCGCGATCCACGCATCGCCCAGATCCATGAGTGCCGGCAGCTCGTACGACCCCATCGAGAACAAAAGCACATCCGAGATCCACCGCTGCACCGAAGGCTCATCCTGGATCAGCCCGGATTCTATCGCCGCTTCGAGGCCGAACGAATGACTATACCCACCGATCGGAAGCGCCTGGCTTGCGATTTGGAACAGACGCATCTGCGCCAGCGTGCTCATGGCGAGGTATACGAATGAATTTTCGGGGCACTCGACGGCGCGCTGCCGTGCGCATGGTGGTGACCGTATGCGCCGCCCTCCGGTTCGAATGGCGCGTGGAGCGGCGTTACCTTCAATCCCAGTCCCGCCACCATCTCTCCCAGCACGTGATCGGCTAGAAAGCGCAACCCGTCCTCGATGAACTGAACCGCGACGTGACGGTTCCCGAGATGGTAGGCTGCCTTTGCAATCACCGACGGATCGGCGCTGGTCGCCTCGAGCAACGCCTCGTCGACCGCGACGATATCGACGAACCGGCCATCCTCGAGTCGCACCCGCTCGCCGCCCCGCAGCAGCCGCCCGCGCTCGACCACCAACGCAGCCTCCTCGCCGCTCTCCAGACGCACGAGCAATCGGCTCCTGCTGCGAGCGTCGAACGTCAAATGGACACGAGTCGGTTCGTTCATCAGAACAAAAAATATCGCTGTGTCATGGGCAAGCTCACGGCCGGCTCGCAAACCAGCAGTTGACCGTCGGCACGTACCGCGTAGGTCTCCGGATCCACCTCGATCAAGGGCCGGGCCGTGTTGTGAATCATGTGCTTCTTCCGGACCTGGCGCGTGTTTTTTATCGGCTCGACTCTCCTTCGCAGCTGAAGCGCCTTGAATCCCTCGTCGTCGAGGGCGGCCTGGGACACGAACGTCACCGATTTTTCGAGGGCCCGGCCGAAGGAGCCGAACATCGGTCGATAGTGCGAGGGCTGCGGAGTGGGAATGGAGGCATTGGGGTCGCCCATGGGAGCTGCGGCAATCATGCCGCTTTTGAGAATGAGGCTGGGCTTCACCCCGAAGAACGCCGGCTTCCACAAAACCAGGTCGGCGAGCTTGCCGACCTCAACGGAACCGACCAGGTGCGAGACGCCGTGGGTAATCGCCGGATTGATGGTGTATTTGGCAATGTAGCGCTTCACCCGGGCATTATCGTGCCGGTCCGCATCTTCGCTGAGCGCGCCCCGGATCTCGCGCATCTTGTGCGCCGTTTGCCATGTTCGGATGATCACCTCGCCGACCCGGCCCATGGCTTGGGAGTCCGACGACATCATCGAAAACGCGCCCATGTCGTGCAAAATATCCTCCGCCGCGATCGTTTCGCGGCGGATGCGCGATTCGGCGAACGCCACATCCTCGGCGATGCTCGGATCCAAATGGTGACACACCATCAACATGTCCAAGTGCTCATCGACGGTATTGATCGTGTACGGACGCGTGGGATTGGTCGAGCTCGGCAGCACGTTCTCGTGCGAGGCGATCTTGATGATATCGGGCGCGTGCCCCCCGCCGGCGCCTTCCGTGTGGAAGGTATGAATGGTGCGTCCGCCGATCGCGGCCACGGTCGCCTCCAGAAAGCCCGACTCGTTGAGCGTGTCGGTGTGTATGGCGACCTGTACGTCGAGCTCATCCGCCACTCGCAAACAATTGTCGATCGCCGCCGGCGTCGTGCCCCAGTCCTCGTGCAACTTCAATCCGATGGCGCCGGCTGTTATCTGTTCTCGTGCGGGCTCCGGAACACTGACATTGCCTTTGCCGAGGAAACCCAGATTCATCGGGAAGGCTTCCGCGGCCAGCAACATGCTGTGGATATGCCAGGGTCCCGGCGTGCATGTCGTCGCGCTAGTCCCGGCGGCGGGCCCGGTCCCGCCGCCGATCATGGTCGTAATGCCGGATGTGAGCGCCTCTTCGATCTGCTGCGGACAGATGAAGTGAATGTGGCAATCGATTCCGCCGGCCGTCAATATCAGTCCTTCACCGGCGATGATCTCGGTGGCCGCGCCTATCGGGATCGTGACGTCGGGCTGCACGTCCGGATTGCCCGCCTTCCCGATGCCCCAGATGCCGCCGCCCTTCAAACCCACGTCGGCCTTGACGATCCCCCAATGATCGATGATGAGTGCATTGGTGATCACCGTGTCGGCGACGGTCGCGCTCGGGCCCTGACCCTGCCCCATTCCGTCTCGAATGACTTTCCCGCCGCCGAATTTCACCTCCTCGCCATAAACGGTGTAGTCCTTCTCGACTTCCACGATCAAAGCGGTATCGGCCAGTCGGACTCGATCCCCCACCGTGGGACCGAACATCTCCGCATAGGCCTGCCGGGTGATTTTTGCGGGCATTCAGAGGTTCCCCATGACTTTGCCCTGAAAGCCGAACACGCGGCGCAAACCACTGTATTCGACCAGACGCACGGTGCGCGCCTGGCCGGGCTCGAAGCGCACCGCGGTGCCGGCCGGAATATCCAGGCGATAGCCGCGCGCGAGAGCGCGGTCGAATTGCAGACTCGAGTTGGTCTCAAAGAAGTGATAATGGGAGCCCACTTGGATCGGTCGATCCCCGGTGTTCTCCACGTTCAGCATCAGCGCATTGCGGCCGGCATTGAGTTCGATCTCCCCGCCGAGAATGAACAGTTCACCTGGGATCATACGGAGTTCCTCACGTGATCGGCTGATGGACAGTGATCAATTTGGTGCCGTCCGGAAAGGTCGCTTCAACCTGTATCTCCGGGATCATTTCCGGGATCCCGTCCATCACCTGGTCTCTCGTCAGGATCGACCGGCCGTCGCTCATCAACTCAGCGACGGTCTTGCCGTCGCGTGCCCCCTCCATGATCGCCGCCGTGATCAACGCGACGGCTTCCGGATAATTGAGCTTCAAGCCGCGTGCGCGCCGCCGCTCGGCCAGCAGCGATGCCGTAAAAATCAATAACTTGTCTTTCTCTCGGGGAGTCAGTTCCATTGCGGACCCCTTTTGTCGCCTAGCATGCCCAAACCCGCGGCGCACAGGAGACTCTCTCGGACAACGCGGGACGCAAAACCGACCAAAGCCCGGTGAAGTAGTCGAACACGTCTTCGCTCGAATCGCCAAGGCAGCGCGCAATCAACACGCCCGGCACGCGAGTCATGCCGGTGCGCGATTCCTTGCGTGTCGGCCGAACCCGTCGGCAGGTCGTGAGCAGATCATTGTCCACATCATATCCCGCTATCAAGAATGTTCCGCAGACCGTAAAGCCCGCGAGGCCCACGGGCGAATGCATGAATCCGCTGTCCGCATCCACGTTCGCCATTTCCGACCACAGCATCCGATCCGCCCGCCGAATGGACGTGCGCATCCGAAGGGTGCCGCGATGCCAGCGTTCTCCCGATGCACGTCTTCCGAAACTTAAGATTTCCCAGCCGAAATACTTCGAGTGCGCCGACAATTCGATATCGAGGCTCATCGAGATTCTCGAACCGCCGAAGAGTATGTTCTCGCGCGGCAGCCATTCCAGAACCGCATCGCCGTCGAGGTGAAATTGCACTTGCTGGCGAGCCAATGAGCCATCGGAGCGATACCACTTGGTCGCGCCGGGCGTGGTCAACAAAGCTCGCGACCCACGCCCGAGCGAGCCACGCAGAATGAGGATGTCGCCCGCGGCGATCCCGCCCGGCGGATGCAATACCGCCACATGGCAAACCTCGGGCCCTTCCGGGTATAGCGGTTTTTGCACCTGCAAGGGACCCCTGTGTTGGTTTCGAGCGAGCACCGTGCGCGTTTCGCGATGCTCGAACGAGAGATCGAGGTTGGCTTGCCAGCCCAGATCCAAAGCGCGCGCATCGGTCAGCAAGCCGCTCTCTGCCCGATCGTCACGGCACCGCCTCGACCGGCACGCCGTGCTGCCACACATCCCAATGCTGCACGATCGCCTCCACCAGCGGCATCCCCGCGTGGACGAGATTGACGGCCGAGATGCGTACGGCGCCCGGCAACGCGCGCTGCGCCTGCATCGATTGGAGCACGCCTTGGTGCGGATACGGCCGATCGAAATCGGAGCCGCTGCGCAGCACCGCAACCCGATTGACGTCCACGAGCCCGGACTGCGCGCCTCGGGTCAAGGCGTTCAGCGTCGCGTTGTCTTCTTGCTGTGAGGTGCAATAGACGCCCTTGCCGCCCGTCAGCAGGCGGGTCCAGCGGCGCGCATGCTCGCCCAGCCGGTCGCCCGACCACCAGGTATCGCCGGAGAGCGTATCGCACTGAATTACGGCCGGCGGCTGGTTCGCCGGCGCAGCCGGATAATGCCGGCGATATTCGCGCAAGTCCTCAGTGTCCTCGAGCGTGGCCGACTTGGACAAAGACATCGCCTGCCGCAGAAGCGCTTCGTTCAGGGCGAACTCTTCGGTGCGATATTCGAATTTCGGCACCTGCTCGGGGCCGTCGGTGAGCACGCCGAAATATCCGTCCTGCCAGCCGTGCGGCAATTCGCGCGCGTCGATCTCGTGCGCGATACCTGAGTCCACGACATAACGGGCCCAGGCTGCGGAACCGATGGTGCCGCGCTTTGGATCGATGCCGGCGATGCCGGCCACGATGAAATAGGTTTCGCGTAAATCGAACGCCCCGCTGAACAGCAGCGCCATCACCGATGCCGCCGCGTTGGCGTGCCCCATGCCGGTGGTCATTTCACACACCGCCTGTGCGGTGCATTTCACGAGCGGATAGTCGCTCGACAAACCCGGTACACGGATGTCCCGCGCCGGCTGCAGCGCATCGAGCCAGGGTGCGGCCTCGGGGCCGAACATGTTGACGATCATGACTTTCACCGCGAGCGCAGGCGCGTCTGCGGCCGCAGCGGTTCGTGGCAGCCACGCGCACATCAGCATCACGATGGGAAGTAATTTCATGTCAGGAACTCAGATAAATGAAGCGCACGACGCACAGGGCCGCCAGAACGTAGACCAGCCAATCGCTCAATTTGGCCTGTCCTCGCACCAGTTTCAGTGCCGCGTGGCTGGTGATCCCGAAGGCGAGGCCGTTGGCGATCGAATAGCTCAACGGAATCATGATCACGGTGAGGAAGGCCGGAATGGCGGCCCCCGGGTCGGCCCATTCGACCTCGGCGAGCGCGCCCATCATCAGGGCGCCGACCAGAACCAAGGCCGGCGCCGTCGCGGCGGCGGGAATGGCCTGCACCAGCGGCGCGAAAAACAGCGTGCAGAGAAATAAAATGCCGACCACGACGCTGGTCAGGCCGGTGCGTCCACCCACCGCGACGCCCGCCGCGCTCTCGATGTAACTGGTGACCGGGCTGGTGCCCGCCACCGCACCCACCAGCATCGACGCGGAATCCGCCAGCAGGATGCGATTCAAGCGCGGGATCGATCCGTCGGCCGCTACCAATCCTGCCCGCTTGGTGACCGCCACCAGCGTGCCCACGTTGTCGAACATATCGACGAACAGAAACACGAACACGATCTCGAGAAGCGACAAGCCGATCCCGCCCTTCAGGTTCAAAGCGGCCGGTATGTCGAGCTTGAATGCCGTACTCGACAGGTCGGCGAGCGTATAACTGCCCGGGGCAAAATGAGCGATGCCGAAGATCCACGCGACCGCGGCCGTGAAGAGGATGCCGATGAGCATTGCCGCCCTCACCCCTCTTGCCTGCAGCGCGGCGATCACGAGCAAGCCCAGCAAGGAGACTGCCGCCGTCGGGTCCGTGAGCTTGCCGAGGCCGACCACCGTGCCGGGCCTGGCGACGATGATGCCGGCATCCCGCAAACCGATGAAGGCGATGAACAGGCCGATTCCGCCGCCGACGGCCGCGAACAGCGACCGGGGTACGGCTTTGATGATGATCTGACGCACGCCGGCCACCGTCAGGACCAGAAAGGCGATACCGGAGAGGAAGACACAGCCGAGCGCCGTCTGCCACGGCAGGCCCATGCCCAGTACCACGGTGTAGGTAAAGTACGCGTTGAGGCCCATGCCCGGCGCAAGCGCGAGCGGGTAATTCGAGACGAGCCCCATCAAGATGCTGCCGAAGCCGGCGGCAAGGCAGGTCGCCGCCGCCACCCCGGCCACGGGCATGCCGGCCGCGCCCAGGATCAAGGGATTGACCACCACGATATAGGCCATGGTCAGGAACGTCGTCACACCGGCAAAGATCTCGGTGCGCACCGAGGAGTCATGAGCGTCCAGACCGAAGAAGCGATTCAACATGCCGGTCACACCTTGAGTGAGCTGTCCACACGCCGCACCCGCTCGCGGCGTCGCACGATCGCGGATTGGAACGTCGTGCTCACTCCCCCACACCGCGCACGAGATGGTACCGGCGGATCGTTGCAACCCGCTGATTAAAAGTTACACTACCTACGCCGTTTCACGCTGTAAAGGGAAATCGAAATGGCGCTGTCGCCCGGAGTTGCCTGGACGCTGATGATCCTCAGCATGATTTGCTGGGGATCCTGGGCCAATACATTCAAGCTCACGCGGGGCATACGCTTCGAGCTTTTCTACTGGGATTACGCCATTGGCATGGCGATGAGCGCGCTGGTGCTGGCGGCGCTCATGGACACACCCGCGGGTTCCGGTGCGGCCTTTCCGGCAAGCCTTTTGACGACACGCCCGGCGGCGCTGATGGAGGCCGCGGCGGCCGGGATCGTCTTCAATCTGGCCAATCTGCTGCTGGTGGCGGCCATCGCCATCGCGGGGCTCGCAGTCGCCTTCCCGGTCGCGATCGGCACCGCGCTGATCATCGGCACCGCGCTGACTTTTTTCGTCGATCACAAGGGCGCACCGCTCCTCATCGCCGCGGGCGTGGGCTTTGCGGCGCTCGCGATCGGCTGTAGCGCGACGGCGTATCGCGCAACGGCCCGCGAGCTCAATGTCACACGCCGAGGCGTGCTCATATGCCTGGTGAGCGGCCTCCTGATGGCGAGCTGGGCGCCGCTCGCGGCATCCTCGATGCGCGCGGCTGCCGGCGCGGCTGCCGGCGCGGCATCGGCACAAGCCCTGACGCCGCTCGCGAGCTTTGCGGTTTTCGCCGTCGCGGCACTCGTTTCCACGCTGCCGTTCAATCTGTACCTGATGCGGCGGCCGTTGATCGGTGCGCCGGTGGCGCTGGGCGAGTATTCCACCGGTGGCATTCGCTGGCATTTACTGGGATTGCTGGGTGGCGCCGTTTGGGCGATCGGCACCGCATCGAACCTCGTCGCCGGCAACTCGGTCGGATTTGCCGTGTCGTACGCCATCGGCCAGAGCGCGCCGCTGGTGGCGTCGCTGTGGGGTATCTTCGCGTGGAAGGAGTTCGCGGGTGCGGGTGCGGCCGCGAAGCGTGCGCTCGCTGCCATGTTCGTGTTTTACGTGGCGGCGATCGCAATCTTATCGCGCGCGGCATGACCGTGACCGCTCCCCACGTGCTGGTGATCGGCAGCGCAAACGTCGATGTCTCAGTCAGCACGCCCGTGCTGCCCCGGCAGGGTGAAACGGTCATCGGCAACAGCTCCTTGATCACCGTCGGCGGCAAAGGCGCGAACCAAGCCGTCGCCTCCGCGGCTTGCGCCGTCGCTACGCACCTGGTCGGACGGATTGGCGCCGATGCGTTCGGCGGCATGCTTCAAGAGGCGCTGCGCGGTCGAGGTGTGCAGGTCGAGGAGCTCAGAACGATCGGCGAGGCTGCCACGGGGGTTGCGACGATCAGCGTCGAAGACTCCGGCAAGAATTGCATCATCGTCGTGCCCGGCGCGAATGCCTGCCTCCGGCCTGCCGATCTGGACGCGCTTGCGCCGCTGATCGAGAGTGCAGCGGTCGTGGTCCTGCAGTGCGAAATCCCCATGGACACGGTATATCGCGCCATCGAGTTGGCCGCCGAGTCCGGCAAACCGATCATCCTGAATCCCGCCCCGTTTCGAGGCCTCGACTTGAGCCGCATTGCCGGCGCGGTGGCCTACTTGATTCCGAACGAGACGGAGGCCTCGCAGATAGGCGGCCGGCCGATCGAGACGATAGATCAAGCGAAGGAATGCGGCACGTGGCTCCATTCCCAGGGAATCGAGTGCGTCATCATTACCTTGGGTGCCCAGGGGTGTGTGGCCGTGGACCGGCGATCGGCTCGACATTTCGCCGGGCACGCCGTGACTGCCATCGACACCACCGGCGCGGGCGATGCATTCGTGGGTTGCCTGGCCGCCGCTCTTGCGGGCGGCCGCTCGCGCGAGGAATCCATCGGTCGCGCGCTGCTCTACTCAGCCCTGTCGACCACGCGCCGGGGCGCGCAAGCGTCTTATCCGCAGCTTGAAGAATTCGAGCGCGCCTTGGGCACCATGGGCTGCACGCGGTCCGCATGAGCACGGCCTATGGTGCAGCCATCGTCACGAGCACCGCCGCCTCGAGCGCAAGCTCTTCGCAATCGTCAGCGGAACCGCCGCGATCGACGACCAGAAAACGTGTGACCTCCCCGAGCGCGATCAGCGGGTGATGCCAGGTATTGCGCCGGTAGTTCACTCCTTGGCGGCCGGAACTCAAAAAGGCGCGCAGCTGACCCGCCGAGGCGGATGCGGCGTGCCCGGCGACGACCACGAGAAACGGCCGGATCTCCAATGGAAAGAATGCCTGGCTGGACTTGGGGTGGCGCTCGAGCGCGAGAATCTTCAGCGGCAGCGGCCGCGGGTTCGCCTCGAAAACGCTGAGCACGGGCCGGCCGCCGCCTTCCGCCACATCGACATGGGCCAGATCATCGAAGCGCCGGCATGTGTGGCCGTTGATCCAGCGCGACTCTCGCCCCTCGATCTCGATCACATCGCCGAACGGCGCAAATGCTTCGGCACTGAGGGCGGCTGCGTGCACCACGAAGTCCGCCACGATCACTTCTCGCCGCGGCCGGGCAGCCCGATCAGTTTGATGCGGCTCAGCCCGCCGTCCGGGTGGATGTTCACGCGCGCATGCGAAACGGAACCCAGATCGCGCAGTTGGGTGCGAAACTGCACCACGCTGTCCGCTTTCAGGAACTCGGGTTCCAGCAAAACGGGCCAGTAGAGGCATTGGCTGGTCAAGTCCCCATCCGCCGATTCGGGCACGTGAACCGCATGGATGGATATCTGATGCGGATAGTTGCCTTTGAAGTGAGCCGTGTCGACTTCGACGCACTGGATGCGGCCGCTGGTGCCGAGGCGCAGGATGACCCAATCGTACCCCGGCTCACGCCGCCGCCGGGTCTCCCAACCGTCGGCCATGCTCGATCCTCGTCCGGGCAAGATGAGATTGCCCATCGAGCCGTAGTGTTCGTCGCTGCAGGCCAGCGCACGGCCGCCGTTCAAGGCGGCGGCCAAATCGACGGACTCCTGGTCCTTGGCCCGGGTCCAATCTCGCTGCAGCGTTCCGTAGGCACGCAGCCGCGCGATGCCGCCGTCCGGAAAGAGATTGAGCTTCAGGTGGGTCCAAACACTCGTCGATTGCACTTCGAAGAAATTGCGCTGATCACCCTCGAGCGGCGATGACGGCAGCAACTCAGTCCACTGCGTATGCTCGTCGGGCTCGGCCGCTTCGCAGCTCGCCTGCACGGAAGCGGCCCGCGGATAGTTGCCCGTGAAATACCGCGTATCCAGTTCCAGCAACGCAAGCGTACACGGGCCGGCTAGCCGTACGATGCAATGATCATGTCCCTGGTCTCGGCGCCGCCGCGTCTCCCAGCCGTCCATCCACTTACCGTGCGCATCGTAGACCCCGGCGCGCCACTCTGGTTCGGACGGGCTCAGCATGCGCGCCGCGGGCGCGAAGAATTCGTCCGTAGCGAACAGCGCAACCGCCCCCAACCGCTCATCGGCCACGTTGACGTGGCGCCTGATGAGATCTGCATATCTGCTCGAGTCCGCCATGATTGTCAATTCCCTGTATCGGAGACCACGTCGGCCAGGCGGTATCCCGCAATCAATCCAATCTCGCGCAATGCCGCGCGCTGCTCGGCCGCCCCCTCATTCACCAAGCGCCGTTCGCACGCCGCAATGATGGACTGCGGCGTATGTCCGCGCACGGCCAGAATGAACGGCATGTCAAATTTCTCGACATAGGCCGCATTGAGCTCATCCAGGCGCGCCGCCTCACCGGGCACGCACGCGTCGAGTCCCGCGCCGCGCTGTTCCTGCGAGGATGCGGCGGTCAGCTCCTCACGGGCGCGGCCGCTCACCTTAAGCTTCGGATGGGCTCGTATCAGCCTCAA
>Ga0182024_10006587_pt1 | contig 25426 bp, 18 predicted proteins | sample P32metaG_FD_120480 | JGI IMG/M metagenome (GOLD analysis project Ga0182024, IMG submission 120480) | Permafrost microbial communities from Stordalen Mire, Sweden - P3-2 metaG (Illumina Assembly) | ecosystem: Environmental > Terrestrial > Soil > Wetlands > Permafrost | place: Sweden: Stordalen...
GCTCTCGATTTTCTCGACGTCGTAGCGTCGGCCGCCGAATCCGCCGCGGTCACCCCGACCCTGACTCGTCGTGACGCGAACACGGTCGCGCTTCTGCCGCTTCCCCGTATTGAAAGGAGGGTCGATGTAGATGAGGCGCGCGAAGCGGTCAGGCAGCGTTGGCAAAACGTCCGCGTTGTCTCCGAGGATGATTTTCCTCATCCGCGCCTACTTGTTCGTCAGCCCCTTCTTCGCGAGCAAATCCCCGAAGGTCCCGAACTTGGCCTCGCGGGTCACCTGCTGCCGGTATTGCTGATACGCCGTTCGCTCCGTCTCATCGTGGAGCGCCTTGATCGAGAGCTTGAGCTCTCCGCGCCTCGGATCGATCTCGATGACTTTGGCTTCGAGCTGGCTCCCCACGGGGAAGGGCTTGCGCAGCTCGGTTCCGCGCGGAGTGCCCGTTGCCGCGGAAGTAATGAACCCACGAGCATTGCGCCCTGTCGCGCCGAGGACGCGTACGACAAGACCGCCCGATTCGACCAGGGCGACCACGACCTTCACGGGCTTGTGAATCTGAACGCGCTGCGGCGTTTCGTCTGCCGCTGCGCCTGTGAGCGCCGGGTGCAGCGAGATCTTCTGAGCGACGGGATCGATCGACGCGACGACGACCTCCATCGAATCGTCGACCTTCACGACTTCGCTCGGATGCTCGATCCGCTTGATCGAAAGGTCCTGCGTGTGGATGAGCCCGTCGATGCCCGGCTCGAGCTCGAGGAACGCTCCGAAGGGCTGCAACCGGACCACCTTGGCGGTGTGCTTCGTGCCGACGGCATATTTTCTCACCGCCTCCTGACGCGGATCCGCGCTCGTCGCCTTGCGCGAGAGCCAGACCTTCCCCTTGTCGTCGATGCGTAGAATCTTGACCTGGATCGTCTCGCCGGCCTTGAAGACATCGGCTGGAGTATCGGCCCGGTTGTGACTCATCTCGGGGAGCGCGACGAGCCCTTCGACGCCTCCGACGTCGATGAACGCCCCGAACGACACGACGCTCTTCACGATGCCCTCGACCACGGACCCGACCACGAGCTTCGCAAGCGCAGCGCCGCGATGTGCTTTCGCTTCATCCTCGAGCATCGGCTTGCGTGAGAGGACGATGTCCCTGCCGCGCTTGCCGTATTGCGTGACGAGAAAATCGAGCCTCTTGGCGATCAGATGGTGGAGGTCGGTGCCCAAACGGAGGTCCATATGCGAACCGGGCGCGAAGGCGCGAAGACCGTCGACGTCCACCTCGACTCCGCCTTTGACGACGCCCGTGACCAACCCCCTGATGGGCTTTCTCTCTTTGAACGCCGTGTGGACCGTCGGCTTCGCCTGGCTCACTCGGCGAGGATGCCGCGTAAGAACGATGAGTCCGCCCCGCGAGCCGTCGTTATGCACGAGCCCGACGAAGTGCGCCCCGATCTCGAGGACGATGGGGGGGGCATAGGGCGCGGGCTTCGGTGCGGGCGCTTCGACGACGACTTCGGGCGTCGACGACGGCGCAAGCGTCGTGGACTCGCCTTCCGCATCGGGTGCGCCGTCCGCGCCGGCATCCCGGACTCTATCCGCGCTCGGAAGAGGAACCGCTTCCTGCGCCTGTGCATCGATCGCAAGCGCCGCGGCGGCTACGATGATGCGGCGCGGCGCCGGCTTACGCTCTAGACCGCCAGAAGTAATCGTCGAGGGTACGTCGACCTCCGCCTCCTCCGAAGCGGCCGGCGACGACCCCGGAGTTGCCTGATAGGGAGCGGGTGCCGCATCTTCTACAGCCTCGTTCGCAGTTGCGACCTCTAGCGCTGGCGCTTCCGCGGAGACGTCCGCGTCCGCAACGTCGGCGATAGGGGGCTCGGACTCTTTCGTGTCCTGCGTCTCAGGCACTTCCGCCGGATCGTCCGGAAGGAGCATCTCGGCCCGGTCGAAGATTCCCTTCGCCTTTCCTGAGAGGTCGACGAGAATCGCTTCATCCGTGATCTCGAGAATCTTGCCGAACACGACATCGCCGATCCCAAAGACGGGCCGCTCGCGGAACTCTCGCTTCTCGCGTGGCTTGTCGGTGCGCTCTCGCCGCTGCCCTCTTCGTTTCGCCTTGCCTTCGCGCGGCGCCCCCGTCTGCGTCGTGGGTTGTACGGGAGGGGCCGGAGCTTTCTCGTCCTCTTCGCCGGCCGCGTCGCCGCTGGCAAGAGCTTCCCCCTCCGGCGCGACGGAAGTGCCGGGCGCTCCGCCTGACGCATTGGCCGGGGGCTGAACCGCACCTTTTCGCCGTCGTCGCCGACGCCGCTTACGCGGTCCCGTCGGTGTCGTACCGTTTGGCGAAGGCGAAACGTCAGAGCCGTGCGCGGAGGCTAGCGAGCCCGTATCCTCGGGAGACGGGGACGCATCCGCCGCCGGCGCATCTGCGCGAGCACTCTCGGGCAACGACTCAGCGGTTTTTGCAGCCTGTGGGCTTACTGGCGACGCCAGCGTATCGATCAGAGCTGTGCCTTCAGCGGGCAGCGCGTTCTCGGGGCTCGGCATACGTCACACTCAAACTTGCAGGATGGGTCCGCGAGAAGGGAGGCGAACCATAGCTCACACCGGCACCCGCCGTCACGCGACGCCTTTCACGAGGTCGGCTAGGCCACACGCACGGCACACGAACGGAAAATAACGGAGCGAAACAACGCCACCTACCGCGGCGCATCATCCATGTTCACCTCCCGGAACGCGATAGGCCGTTCTAGTCACAGACATGGTAGCCGGGAAGGAGGCTCGGCTCGCAGTTCGGGACGGCGAGCGGGCAGTCCGGGGCAGCCGGGTCGCGGAACTGAACGCCAGGCGTGCCCAGAGCGGACGGGCACGTCGCGCTGCAGCTTACTTGCGCGTGGGCGGTCCCCTGGCCGGTCTCGCAGCAGACCTGACCTTGAGGGCAGTCGGCAGTGTCATCGCAGTTGACGGCCGTCCCGCTGCACGCGGAGCCCGTTCCCTCGCAAGCTCCTCCGTTCGGAAGCATGCAGCAAAAATCTGGCGGCAAGCAGAACGACGCCTGGCCTTGGACCGAGCAGTAGACGCTGCCGGGGCCGGCGTCGACCGGCGGCGGCGCCACACCGGTGTCCGGCGTTCCGGTTTCAGCGGCACTCGTTTTCTGTGTCTCGACTTCTGGGGCAGAGGCGTCCGATGTGGCCCCGGAATCCGCGCTGAGCCCCATATCCACGGTGGCTTCTGCGGGCGGACCCCCGTCGTCCGGGACACCAGGCGTGCCACCGAGGAGCTCGGAAGGCGAGGCACCGCTACACGCCATCGCCCCAACGACGAGCGCCACGGCAGAAGTAAAGCGGGCAGCGCAGTCCACGATTGGAAGTAGAGCCCCCGCCCCGCCAGCATGCAAGCGAGTTTCGGCGATCCGCGGAAAACGATGTGTGCATCGGACCGCTCTTCGGAGTACGGAGCTGGAGCCCCCAAAAGGCATTCTTTCCGGAGGAGTGGCCGAGCGGTTTATGGCACCGGTTTTGAAAACCGGCGAAGGTGCAAGCCTTCCGTGGGTTCGAATCCCTCCTCCTCCGCTACGTTCGCGTGAACCTTCACTCCGTGCGGGCGCACGGATGCGGATCAAGGCCTCGCGAAACGCGATATCGCCGCGTATGCAACGAAGCTCGGTAACGCTCGAGCTCTGTCAGTATTCGGGAGGCGAGGCCTGAGTCATCGCGTGCGGCATTTGCTCGCCACGCGCGGCTCGATCTTTCATTTCGTATTTGCTGGGGCACTTGGCGAGAACGCTCGTCGCCTCAAAAGAGTTGTCCGCCAGAATCTCTCCCTCGACGGTCACCCCTACGTCCATCCCCGCAACGTCGCGAAACGTATCCGGAACGATGCACTGCGCGAATCGTATGGGGACCGCGACCCCATTCTTCTCGATCGTGAAGCGGTACTCACACGGCTTCTCGCGCTTGGTGAGCGAACCGTGCACGAGCATCCCCTCGGCTCGCACGGGTCGACCTGTGAACTTGGACTTCTGAGCGACCAGCTCGTCGACAGGCTTGGAGTAGATGGCGTTGTCTTTCATCCCCGCGAGCACTACCCCCGCCACCGCGGCGCCCGCCATGACGAGCGGAACCACGATCATGAGTCCACGACGAGTGGCGTGTAGATCGGAGGCTGCGGCCGCCCGCCGCGAACGTAGGGCAGGCAGGATCGCCTCGGCCGGCGTATCGCGCTGCACTTCATTGGTAGGCGTGGGCTCGTCAGCCATGGGGACCTATAGACTGTAGCCTCTCGACACCGAGCGTCAATCGACGCCGACCACCCGGCGTCGAAAGCGACTCGTGTCTCCTCACTTCGGAGAGATGCTACACTAAATGGCGTGTCGAGGTTCGCGACAAGGGCGAGAGCGTCTTGGAGCCGACGATGACCGACGTACTTAGCCTGCCGATTCTTGCGCTCAACCGCTACTTCCAGCCGGTGCAGGTCACCACCGTGAAGCGGGGCTTCGTTCTCCTCTATGGAGGCGCCGCTCAGGCGATCGACGAGGACGGGGACGCCTACGACTTCGACGGGTGGAGGCAGCTCCCGCTCCGTTCGGAAGACGACGCCTTGCCGATCGTAGGTGGCAATCTGCGCGTGCCGCGCGTGCTCCATCTTCACCGATACGATCGCACCCCCCGTGTCACGGTCCGCCTAACGCGACGCAACCTCATGTTCCGCGACGCGCACCAGTGCCAATACTGCGGCAAGCGCCCAACCTTGCGCGAGCTCAACATCGATCACGTGGTCCCGCGCTCACGCGGCGGCAACGACTCCTGGGAGAACCTCGTGACGGCGTGCCGGGTATGCAACTTACGCAAGGGCTGGAAGACACCGGAAGAAGCAAACATGCACCTCGCGAGGAGCCCGTTCCGGCCGAAGTGGACGACGACCGCGCAGATCCTGCTCGGCGCGGGATGGCGCTTCAAGGAGTGGGAAGCCTTTCTCAAGGCGAGCTGAGGTGGCCTAAGCCCGCCCGATCTCGGGCTTCGCGTGCGGCAGCAAGAGCGAGCGTGTTGTGGCCAGGGAGCCGCACCACGAAGAGAGCGCCGCCGAGTCGCTCGCTCGACTCGACCCCAACCGCGCCACCGTGCTCGACGACGATCTTCTTGACGATAGCCAGGCCGAGACCCGTCCCATCGGTCTTGGTGGTGAAGTAAGGATCGAAGACACGATCGCGGCGCTCGAGCGGGATGCCGGGTCCGTCGTCTTCCACGAGGATGGCAGCCCCCTGGCCATCGCGGCGCGCGCTCACGACCACATGACCTCGCGCGAGTTCCGGTCCGCTCTCCTTCCTACCTCTTGCGTCCCGGACCGCCTGGACCGCGTTGCGAACGAGGTTCACCAGAACGCGGCGAAGCATCTGCTTGTCGATCGCGACGGGAAGCGGTTCTTTCGGCAATTCCCACGTGATGTCCACCTCGGGGGCCACAAGGTCCTCGTGCGGTAGACCGCCACTCTCCGGCGCTCCGTCCCCCTGGATTTCAAGATGGACGAGCTGCTCGGAGCACTCTCGCAAGAAGTCGAAAAGGTTGGCTTGGCGGAGCTCCGCTTGAGGCAGTCGCGCGAAATTCGAGAAGTCGCCCACCAGTCGGCGAAGCGTCCCGACCTCCTCCTCGACAATCTCGAGCGTCGTATCGAGGAGAGCACGGTAACGCGGGTCGTCGCCCGCATACTTACGATGGCACTCCTGAACGGCGAGCTGGATGGGCGTAAGCGGATTCTTGATTTCGTGTGCGAGGCGCTGCGCCATCTGCTGCCATGCGCCGATGCGCTGAAGAAACTCGATCCGGGCACGCGAAGCTTCGACTTCACCCAACATGCGGTTGAATGTCTGCGCGAGCTCGGTCAGCTCGTCGGAACCCGTCTCCGGCACCCGGACCGAGAGGTCACCTTCCGCGACGAGGTTGATGGCGGCCGCGAGACGACTGATGCGCGTCGTGACCCCGCGGGCGACCCACGTCCCGAACACGAGGGTCAAGAGCATCGTAATCCCAGCGAGGATCGCGAAGGCGTAGAGATACGCGCGGTAGAGGTCGTTTCTGGACGCCTCGAGCTGGTGGTACTTGGTGACCACAGCGCCGGTCGTTTCGAGCTCGTCGACGCGGGCGCGATCGACCGCGAAGGTAGCGACCAGCGACGGCGGATCCGTTCCGGCCGCAAGCGCCCTCCGCACGTCGAGGCTCCGCTCGGTCGCGTCGTTCACCGGGCGGCCTCGATCTCGCCGAGCGAGAACCAGGCCCTGGCTGTCCTCGATGCGCAGCGCGACGAGCTCGGGAAAACGAGGGAAGAGCGCGTCCAGCTGTACTTCGATGAGCTCGCTGTTGCGCCTGGCAGCCGCTTCCCGCAGCACCTCGTCGGCGCTGATCGCGTCTGTCTGGTGCCGCATGTCGTCCTTGATCGCCTTGACGTAGTCCTTGTAGACATCAACGCCTCGATCGAGCTGTTGACCGACTTCGGGGTTGAACCAGATCGAAGCCGCTTGCGACAAAAGCCAGTTGGCCACGAGGATCGCGGCCGCCAAGGGGACGATCGACGTCACGAGGAGCGCGAGAGCCAGACGTCGCGCGGTTCTTCCCGGAAGGACGGTCACGGACGAAGTCTACGCCGTGCGACGCTTTAGGGGCCCCACCACAGCATCTCGTGCACCGCGCTCTTCCCCTCCCACTGGGTGATGACGACGATCTTGTCCCCATCGATGCGGATGAGCGGGGCAGGGAACGAATCGGCGGGAAAGAAGGCCGCCTTCTCGAAGCCTGCTGCGCCGAGCCAGAAGACGTGTTCGCCCCCTTTGCCCGGTCCATGGACGAGCAGCATCCTCCCTCCTCCGAGAATGGCGAACTCGAGCGCGCCGAACCCATAGGCATCGAAGCGCTCGGGGCTCGGGAAATGCTCCCCGAGATCACGCAGCTCCGGCAAATGCGCACGAAGGTGCTTGAAGAGGGTGTCGTAGCGAACCTTAGCGAGCCGCGGCAGCGCGCGAGGAGCTGCGAAGATCGGCAGGTCTTCGGGCCGCATGCAGGGGATCTCGACGTGCGTGCGATAACGGTCTGCCAGAGTGAGCGCGCCGGGCTCGCCCTCGAGCGACGGGTCCGATAGCGACTTGAGCCACCACTGAAAAATCGCGAGATCGCCGCGCCCCGCCCGAGACTCGAGGGTGACCAGGCTCTCCCACAAGGGCCTGCGCACGCTCCACCGGCCGGCATGCGCGCGTACGATGCATGCTCCGACGTACGCCACGCCGTGGATCGTTACGTTGAAAAGCTCGTTCTCGGCCGTGCCGGGCGCGCCACGCGACGCCCATGCGTCTCGGCGCGCGCGCGTCAGGGCGCCGCTGAGCCGATGGACGCTGGCGTCCGATCGGTCGAGTCGCGGGTTCTCTGCCCCGAAGAGCCGCGGCGCCATTTGCTCGAAGACGCCGGCCGCCTCTTCGAGATGGGCAAATAGCGCGCGGTTCTCCGCGGGGTTCGCGTTCGTCTTGCGGCCGCGTGCCAGGTCGAGCCTCACGTCCGCCGGGTAGAGCGGCCAGAAGGATATCTCAAAGAGGCTCTCGGCGGTGACGAAGGCCATGGCGCAACGTCTCGTACCGTGACCCGCCATTGTCGCCAAGCCGCTCGCGTCTTCGTCTATCGTGCGGGCGTGTTCACCCCTGACGTTCGGTTCGAGGGCTTCACCGCGGAGGACTGGCAAAGGTTTCTCCATTTGTGGAAGCCTCGCGCCTCCACCGATCGCGAGCCCGATCGCCCCCATGGCGGGCTTTTTGTCATCCACAACGCGTCGAGACTCTGCAAGGTCCTTCACACGGAGAGAGGACGGCTCGAACATCTCCGATCGTGGCCCTTGCCACTCGCCGAGCTTGCCCAACATCACCATGCGAGCTGGGTCGTCTCGGCGCACACAGGCGCGCTGAACGAGCTCATGGATCGCTTCGGAGCCCGTACTCGACGAAGCGACGACTTCATCGCGCAGGCACTCACGCTCGTCTCGATTGTCCGCGACATGCTCGCCGAAGGCGCCATCGACGGCTGGCCCCGTCGCCTCCGAGGGGTGCCGGCCCCGAGCGACGCGATGGTGCGAAGGGCGCTCGACGCGATTTGCCCGGAGAACCGCGCGATCCTCCTCGGAATGTTCGAGATGGGCGAGGTTTGGACGGCCTTCGTCGCACGCCGACGCGACGGAGCGTTCGACCTCTTGGCGGGTCCGGACGAGCTCCGCCCGGCGATGGGTCTTCTGTCGGGCGACTGGCGGCGCGACTATCTGCACCTGGCCCGTGTGGTCGAAGAGCGTTACGCGCCTTTGGGGCTCGGCTGCTTCGCCGAGGTCGATACTTTTCGGGCATTGCAGGTCGATCCTCGCCCCGGCGCATGGGGCCGCGCAGTGGTCTTGCGCGACATCATCCTCTCGCCCATGCCCGCCGCAATCGGTCTCGCGCTCGGCGTCGACGGCGCAAAATTCGCCTTCGACAGCTTGAGATCCCTCACGCATCGCATGAGCGCGTTCGGCTACCTCGAGCCGGCGCTGCGCGGGATGCGCGAGCGTCTTGGCGCAGCGGCGGGCGACAAGGACGTCGGGCGGGTCTTGGGATTCGATCCGCTCGCCGTTCTACGCGCGCTCTTGCGACGATAGTGCGCCAGAGACGGAGTCTTGAACTTACGTCGTGGTCCCCTCGATCACTCGGATCTGGAGTTCGGTCAGCTGCTCGGCCGACACGCTGTTCGGTGCGTCGGTCATCAAGTCGTACCCCTTCTGCGTCTTGGGGAACGGGATAACGTCACGGAGGCTATCTGCCCCGGACAGGAGCATCGAGAGCCGATCCATGCCGATGGCGATGCCGCCGTGAGGAGGCGCCCCGTAACGAAGCGCGTCGAGGAGGAACCCGAATTTCTGTCGCGCCTCGTCGTCCGAAATACCGAGCGCGCGAAAGACCTTGGCTTGCACCTCGGGGTCGTGAAGACGTATCGAACCACCGCCAATCTCGAAGCCGTTGAGAACGAGATCGTAGCGATGACAGAGCACCTTGCCCGGATCCGTTTCAAGCTGCGCGACGCACGCGTCGTGAGGACGCGTGAACGCGTGGTGCGCCGCAACCCAGCCCTTCCGGTCGTCGTCGTACTCGAAGAGTGGCGGGTCGACGACCCATAGAAAATTGAATTTCCCGCCGTGCCCCACCTCGGGAATGAGCCCCATCTTCTTCGCGAGATGGACCCGGAGGTTCGCCAGCACCGTCTGCACGACGCTCTCTTTGCCAAACTGAAAGAGGAGCAGATCGCCTTCCTTCGCGCCTGACCGCGCGTTGATAGCTTCGCGTAGCTCGGGCGTGACCGTCTTGGCCAGCGGGGACTGGGTCCAGCCGCCCTGTCCGTCCACCTTCGCGCGCGCGAGCCCTCGTGCCCCCATCCCCTTCACGTAGTCCTCGAGCTTGTCGGCGTCGGCTCGAGATAGGTTTGCGCTGGCCGGGACGCGAAGCACCTTCACAATCTCCGTGGGAAGATCGCGCCGATATCGTCCGCTCGTGAATTTCTCCGCGATGTCCTTGAAGAACGGGATCCCGCCGCCGCCGAGCTCGATGACGAGGTCGGTCAGGTCGACATGCCGCATGTCGAAGCGCAAGTCTGGCTTGTCGTTGCCATACAGTCGCATCGACTCGTAAAACGGCATCTGCGGAAAGCGACCGGACGGATACACCTCATGTAGATCGATACCGAGCACGTTCTTCCACACCTCGAAGACGAGCCCCTCGATGACGCGGAAGACGTCGTCCTGGTTGATGAACGACATCTCGACGTCGATCTGCGTGAACTCCGGCTGCCGGTCGACACGAAGATCCTCGTCGCGAAAGCATTTGACGATCTGAAAATACCGGTCGAACCCAGCGACCATGTAGAGCTGCTTGAAGAGCTGCGGGCTCTCGGCAAGCGCGAAGAACTTGCCACGATGCATCCGACTCGGGACGAGGAAGTTGCGCGCCCCGCCGGGGGTATACTTGACCATCACGGGCGTCTCGAGCTCCAGAAAGCCGTGCTCGTCGAAGTAGCGTCGTGTCGTCTGGTTGATCTTGTGCCGTACCCGCAACGTCCGCTGGAGCGGCGCGCGCCGGAGATCGAGGTAGCGGTGGGTAAGTCGCTTTTCTTCTGCCGTATCGATCGAGTCGGAGATCTCGAAGGGAGGGGTGTCGGCTTTGTTGAAGACGACGATCTCGACGGCGTGAACCTCGATGTCTCCGGTCCCCAAACGCGGATTCCTGTTGGCGCCACGATTCACGACTACGCCTCGGAGCCCGACGACCCACTCGCCCCGGAGCTGCTGCGCCGTCGCGTAGGCGAGCTTCGGCGCGTCGCCATAACCCTTGTGATCCGGATCGAAGACGAGCTGGGTAACCCCTTCGCGGTCGCGCAAATCCACAAAGACGCACCCCCCGTGATCGCGATAACTGGCCACCCATCCGAAGAGGACGACCTCCTTGCCTTCGTCGGAGGCTCGCAGCTCACCCGCGTGATGCGTGCGTTTCAGCTCGTCAATGAACCTTGCCACGAAACCTCCAATCGGATTGGGGTCGGCAGCTTAGTTGCCGACCACGCGCGCGTCGAGGCATGGTCTCGCAGTGGAGCTCGATCTGCACCGTCCGTCGACTCGCCTCGATGCTGCGATGCTCTTCTGTTGCGTTCTAGCTCCGCTCGTAGCCGCAGCCTCGTTCGCCCAACCCGTCGCCGATGCTGGCCACGACGAAGCGGTCGCGCGTGCACTTGGGTACGCCTGGTCCGGAGCGTTTCGAGGGCTCGATGTCCCGATTGCGTCTGCGCTCTTATGGCTTCCCTTCGGGACACGCGCACTCAGGGCAGCTCTCGCAAGCGCGGCCGCCAGCGGTGCCGCGGGCGGTCTTTTGTTCCTGCTGGCACGAGGACTGCTCGCCCGGTGCTCGGACGCACCGCGCGTGCGCGCCCTCGTCGCGGCGGTCGCCGCTACCTGCGCGAGCCTTGGCGGAGCCTGGGTCTTCGAGTCATCTTGTGCCGGCTCCTCCATCGTCGGCGTCGTACTCGCGCTTGCGCCTCTCGTCCTGGTCGCGAAAGATCCGCGACCCACACGATGGCCGCTCCTCTGCCTGGTGCTCGGCCTCGCGGTCTCGTACGAGCCGCTCGTCGGGATGGTCTCCTTCGCTGGCTCACTGTCCGCCCTCGCGCTTTCGCCACGGGTCGAGTTCTCCCCCACTAGGACTCGCGGAAGGCTTGCCGCCCGCTGCATGGCGGCCCTCGCGTGCGGTTGCGTACCCTTTGCGTTTGCCCTCGCGTGGAAGCCATTCGCCCCCTACGGACTCGATGTCGGAGTCGGGCACGCATGGTCGGGTGAAGGGGCGATCCCCGGAGCGGTCGACCTCGTCGGACTGCTTCATCGGGAGCTCGGCTGGGTGCTCCTCGCTCTTTGCGTTCTCGGCGCCGTGAGGTCGCTCGCCGGTCGAATCTCGCGTCCGTTGGGGACGGGTGTCCTGGCCATGCTAGCCGCGAGTGCCCTCGCCATCGCGCTCGGATCACCGGAGGGGCAAGGACGATTTGGCGCCCCGGCCCTTACCTTACTTGCGACCGTCGCGGTTCTCGCAGCGGTCCCGATGCAATGGGCTGTCGTCGCGGCCGCGCGATCGCAGGTCGCGCTTGCGCCGGCGAGCGCCGCAATGGTGCTCGTCTTAGAACTTACCCTTCCCGTCCTCAGCCTCGACGACGCGCTCGCGCGACAAGATGCGCGCGCCGTCGGCGCTACGCGAGCCTGGGACGACGCTGCCTTCGAGGCGCTTCCCAGCGGCTCGGTCTTGTTCGCGCGAGATCGCGATCTCTATACGAGAGCACTCGCGTCGCGCGCCACGGGCGAGCTACGCAGCGATCTCGGTCTCGTTCCCATGTTCGACATCGGGGGACCCGCCGCCGCGCGCGAGCTCGCGCGCGACGCGCATCTCCAGCCGCTTTGGCGCGATCTCCTCTTGGACGGTACCCCCGGAGAGTGGTCCCTCTCCGAGGTTGCGGGCTGGCGGCCCATTGCGTTCGCCTTCGGGCCGCGCGACGAACGGGCGCTTCTACGCCACGTCGTTCCCCGCGGCCTGCTCACGACGTTCGAGCCCGAACCGCGCGGAGCGAGCGAGCGCCTACGCGCGCTGGACAGTGCCGCAACGGAGCAAGGCAAGCTCGAAGACATGCTCGGGAAGGGGAGGGAGCCGGGGCTCGCCGTCCTCACGGCCCGGCTCCTCGACGATCGGGCCGTCCTTCTGGCCGCTCTGGAAGAGCGCGACGGGGCCGCGCGGGCGCTCGGACATGCGCGCTCTCTCGAGCCTCTCACTGCGATCCTCGAGCGCACCGCGCCACACGGCGCCACGCATTCGTCCCGTCTCGTTCCTATGTCGCCTTGAGAAGCTTGGCCCCGGGAATCTTTTCGACTGGAAGAACCTTCGCCTCCTTCGTGTAGAGCTCCGTGTAGCCACACCCGCGGCATACGTAAGCCTGGATCTGGCCGAACTCGGCGTCGTCCCGCCAGCCGTACTCGACCACATGTACAACGAGCGGTCGGATCTTGTCGGCGTCGTCGCGATCAGCGATCTGGGGGATGAACAGAATCTCGCCGTGATTGCATTTGGGACAGCGGTGGACAGTGCGCATGGGGCGAACCGTAGCAAAGGCGCGTGCGCGATGCATGCCTCCCTCCCACCAGTTTCCGGCCGGTTTCCGGGCACTCGCACCGTGCCTCCCGCGTCGTGCTTCCCCGCCCATGAACGCGTGAGCTACCCTCGCCCTCATGGACGCCAAGACGCTTCACGCCGCGTTCGCCGAGGGGAACATCTCAAAGATCAAGGTCGGTGGCTTCGACGTCGACGGCGTCCTTCGCGGCAAATACATCTCGCTCGACAAGTTCTGGAGCGCTCTCGAAGAGGGCATCGCCTTTTGCGACGTCGTGTTCGGCTGGGATATCGGGGACGTCCTCTACGACAACACCAAGCTGACGGGTTGGTCGACCGGCTACCCCGACGCCCACGCGCGCATCGACACGACGACATTCCGTACGATCCCCTGGGAGCCGGGGACCGCCGCGTTCCTCCTCGATTTCGTCGATAAGAACGGCGCACCCCACCCCGCGTGTCCGAGATCGCTCCTGAAGAAAGTCCTCGCTCGAGCCGATGCGCAAGGCCTGTCCGCCACCTTCGGCGCGGAGTTCGAGTTCTTCTTGTTCAAAGAGACGCCGGAGTCGCTCCGGGCCAAAGGGTTTCGAGACCTTTCCCCGCTGAGCCCAGGGATGTTCGGATATTCGTGGCTACGCGAGGGGCAGAACAGCGAACTCTGCCACGCGATCCTCGAAGAAATGGCGGCCTTCGGGGTCGACATCGAAGGCCTTCACACCGAGACAGGTCCCGGCGTTTACGAGGTCGCGATCCGCTACGACGAGGCACTCCGGATGGCGGACAAAGCGGCTCTCTTCAAGACGGGAATGAAGCAGCTTTGCACACGCCGCGGGCTCGCCGTCACCTTCATGGCGAAGTGGAATGCGGATCTCCCCGGATCAAGCGGTCATCTGCATCAGTCGCTCTGGAAGAAGTCCCCCTCCGGGCAGAAAGTGTCTCTCTTCTACGACGCCTCCGATCCAGAAAAGCTGAGCGCCGCGGCGCGCCAATACGTCGCGGGGCAGCTCTCGGTCATGCCCGAGCTGACGGCTCTCTATTCGCCGACCGTCAACAGCTACAAGCGTTACGTCCCCGGCGTATGGGCGCCACTCACCGCGTCGTGGGGGATTGAGAATCGGACGTGCGCGATTCGCGCCATCTCGGGGAGCCCAAGCTCAACTCGCCTCGAGTATCGGCAGACTGCAGCCGACATGAACCCCTACATTGCCATTGCGACGTGCCTCGCCGCAGGACTTCGGGGTATCGAGCGCGGGGCACCCCCTCCACCCCCCGCCATAGGCGACGCGTCCAAAGAATCCGCGCAGTTCGCCCCGCTCCCGCGGACATTACGAGAAGCGGGGGCGCTTCTTTCCCAAAGCGTCGTCGCGCGCGAGATCCTCGGTGAAGGGTTCGTCGATCACTACGTGAGGACCCGCGATTGGGAAGTTCGGCAGTACGAGCGCGCCGTGACGGAGTGGGAGCTCCTCCGCTATTTCGAGTCAATTTAGTCTAGGCGTAGCGACGCGTTCGCTCTTCTTCTTCACTTTCTACGCGCGTCCACGAAGACGGACGCCGTGAGCGCACGACGACCGAGTATCTCGCGAAAACGTGCGAGGTGTTCGCGCGAGCCGCGCCCGGTAGCTCAGCCGGACGTCGGTATCCGCGAAGAGAAGCTTCCCTCCTGCCCCTTTTACGCCGCACGGATAGACGACGAACGCCGCCGAGCCGATCATCTCGTAGTAGATGCGCGGCATGCGGCTCATGACCTTCGGGTCGAAGGCGTCCGGGACGATTTCCTCGCGCCCCGCGTGGTATGCGCTCGAGAAGACGTCGCCTGCGGCGATCGATCCGAGCGGCAGCACAGCTCCGCTTCGATCGCCTTTTGAGCTTTCACCCCACGCCGACTGCACTTCGAGGTTGACGCGAGCCACGTCGGGCACGAGCACCAGCGCGTGGCGGAAGCCGAGCTCGGTCCCGAAGATCTCGAGGATGCGCCGGAGCACCTCCCTCGGCTGGTGCGGAGCCTTCAACACCGATTCGATCTCGTCGAGCCGTCTGTCGAGTCGAGTCGATCGCTCTTCCGGCGTAATTACCTTCGCAGGGAGCGGCGCCGCGACTGCCGGGATCGCGGTGGGGCGGGGGGTTCCGTCGGGCGCAAGCCCCGTGACAAGCCCCGCGTTCTGACAGAACTTGCTCTTCCCCGGGTCGAGGTTGAGAAGCGACGCATAGCGGTCGTTAAAGGACTTCTGAACGGATCCGAGGAGCTCGGGAACGTGCGCCGGATGGATCCGTAGGGCCGCCTTGTAACGGTCGACCAGAGCGCCGAGGGCCGCCTCGAGCGCGACCGGCGAGGCTTTGACGACCGGCTCGCTCAGCTCGTTCGAAAATGTGGAGAGCAGACGGAGGCGTTCAGCGTCCACGAAGGTGCTCCATCACGTAGTACGGCTGCTAATCGATTTCGCCGAAATCGAGGATATCGACGATGTTGGGATGCTGCAGGCTCGCGGCGCTGCGCGCTTCTTTGAGGAAGCGTGCCGACATCTCCGGCATAGAGGCGAGCATCCGGTTCAGAAACTTCACCGCCACTTGCTTGCCGAGAGCCGGGTGCTCCGCCAGGAGCACGACCCCCATGCCGCCTTGCCCGAGCACGGCCGAGAGGACGAAGTCGCCTACGCGCTTGCCAATGAGCTCTCGGAACTCCGGCGGTGCCTCCGCCATCCTCTATACGAGGCCGCACCTGGCGTCGTGTCCCTCGTCCGACTCTGCTCCAAAAGCAGAGCGTGCCAAGCGACTTCCGCGACTTCGCTCGCCCCCCTCGGCATGGTACGCCCACGCTCATGAACCTCGTCACCTGGAGCTTCCCCACAACCGTCGTTTTTGGTGTCGGCTCTCTCTCGACCCTTTCTGACCATGTAAGACGCGTCGGTGGAACGCGCGCGCTGGTCGTGGGCGATCGCGGCGTCACGAAAGCGGGCATCCTCGCTCAAGTGACGAAGAACCTTGCGGACGGAGGGGTCGCCTCTGTCTCCTTCGACGAGGTCGATCCGAACCCGGTCGAAAAGAACATCCACGGCGGCGTTGTCGCCTACAAGGAGTTTCGAGCGGACGTCGTCGTCGCTGTCGGCGGCGGCTCGCCGCTCGACGCCGGGAAGCTCATCGGCCTCAAGACAACCCATGAAAGGCCGCTCGCCGACTACGACGACGCCGCAGGAGGAGACCGCTTCATCACGTCAAACATCCCCCCGATCGTGACGATACCGACCACGGCTGGGACGGGAAGCGAAGTCGGTCGCTCCGGCGTCGTCACGCTCGCGGCGACTGGACGCAAGACCGTGATTTTCAGCCCGCACCTCCTGGCCAAAGTCGCCCTCCTCGACCCGATGCTCACGCGCTCGCTCCCTCCGCGGGTCACAGCCGCCACGGGCTTTGACGCGCTGACGCACTGCCTCGAGGCATATGTGGCGATCGGCGACCACCCGATGGCCGATGCGATCGCCATTGGCGGGCTCGAGCTGTGCGCAAGACACCTCGAGCGCGCCGTGACGCAGGGAGACGACCTCGAGGCGCGCGGCGGGATGATGAAGGCCGCCATGATGGGCGCGGTCGCATTTCAGAAGGGCCTGGGAGCGTGCCATTCGCTTGCACACCCGCTCTCGAGCGAAAAAGGGCTCCACCACGGACTCGCGAATGCCCTCTGTTTACCGCAAGTCGTCGAGTTCAATACCGTTGCCGTGCCCGAGAAGCTCGAGCGCGCGCGAACGATCCTCGCGCGTGATGCCGAGAGCCTCGCCGGTGGGCTCCGGGAGTTTCAGAGACGCACAGGGCTCCCGGCGGGTCTTCGCGAAGAAGGCGTCGCCGAGGCCGACCTAGACAAGCTCGCGGACAAGGCCTTCGAGGACGCTTGCCATCTGTCGAACCCGCGGCCCCTTACCCGAAGCGACCTTCGCGCCCTGTACTTTGCATCGCTTTGAGCCGGCCGAGCTTCGGGAGCCATCGCGAACGGTGATAGGCTCCCCGGAGCCATGCTCCCAGAGAAGAAGCAGGTTCTGATCGTCGACGACGAGCCCAATCTGCGGAAGATCCTTTCCGTACAGCTCTCGCGCGACGGGTACGACGTGCTCACTGCTGAAGACGGCGAGCAAGGTCTGGCCCAGCTCCGCGATCATCACATCGATCTAGTCATCACCGATCTGAAGATGCCGAGGGTCGACGGGATGACCCTCCTCCGGCGCGCCCTTCAAGAGGATCCGGACCTTCCCGTTGTCATGATCACGGCTCACGGAACGGTGGACACCGCGGTCGAAGCTCTCAAGATTGGCGCGTTCGACTACCTGACCAAGCCGTTCGACAAAGACGAAGTCCGCCAAATCGTCGCCAAGGCACTCAAGACCCGCCAGCTCGCAGGAGCGGAGGCGAGCGGTGGCCAAACGGCGCCTGGCGCTCGCTTCGGCATCATCGGCACCTCGACGGGAATTACCGATCTGTACGCGATCCTCGAGCGAGTAGCCGACACCCCGACGACGGTGCTGATCACAGGCGAGAGCGGCACGGGCAAGGAGCTCGTCGCGCGCGCCCTCCACGACCACTCGTCGCGCAAAGACAAGCCTTTCATCAAGGTCAACTGCGCCGCCATCCCGAAGGAGCTCATCGAGAGCGAGCTCTTCGGCTACGAGCGCGGGGCCTTCACCGGCGCCGTCTCGAGCAAGCCAGGGCGGTTCGAGCTTGCCAACGGGGGCACGCTTTTCCTCGACGAAATCGGAGAGATCCCGGTCGAGATGCAGGTGAAGCTGCTCCGCGCGCTGCAGGAGAGCGAGTTCGAGCGGGTCGGAGGCATCAAGACAATTCGAGTCGACGTGCGGCTCGTCGCGGCGACAAACCGCGACCTGAAGAAACTCATCGCGGGGGGAACGTTCCGCGAAGATCTATACTACCGGCTGAACGTGGTGCCGATTCGGCTTCCCGCGCTGCGCGAGCGGGCCGTCGACATCCCGCTGCTCGTGGAGCATTTCCTCCGCCGGTTCAATGAGAGGCTGAAAAAGCACGTCATCGGGGCGGAGCCCGAAGCGCTCGACATCCTCGCGTCGTACCCGTGGCCGGGAAACATTCGCGAGCTCGAGAACGTCGTGGAGCGGGCCGTGCTCTTCTGCGACACGGAGAACGTTCGCGCCGACGACCTACCGCCCGAAGTGCGCGGCTCACTGGCGCCGACGCAGGCGCCGATCACCGATGCCGATCTCCAGGCCGCCCTCGCGAGCGAGGGAGGGCTGAAGGAGCACGTGAAAGTAGCCATGAACCGCCTCGAACGCGAGCTCGTCGGGCGGGCGCTCGCGCAAACCAACGGCAACGTGACGCACGCGGCACGGCTTCTCAAAATCTCGCGTAAGGGTCTACAGCTTAAGATGAAGGAGCTGGGCTTGCGCGAGGGGGCGAGCGAAAAGGTCGAGTGACCCCCATGCGGGCTCGTGCTCGGGCGCTCTTCTCCGTTCACGCCATAGGCCGCCTATGTTGCCTCATGCTGGCGGGTTGCGGGCACGTTACGGTACGCGCGAGCGACGGCGGATCGAGCGATGCACCGGTCGTTTCTGCACCGAGTGCGGCCTCCCCAGGCTCGCCCCGGCCGGGCATGGCGTGGATTCCGCCAGGCGCATTCCACGCTGGCACACCACCGAACAAGATTCCCCGGATCGCAGAGGAGGAACTGCCGGGGACCACGACCGTCCTCGGCGGTTACTACATCGATATTCTTCCTTTTCCCAATGAAGCCGGCGCCATCCCGACTCTGAATGTCACGAGAGAGGACGCCGAGCACATGTGCGACGCCAGGGGTAAGCGCCTTTGCACAGAGCTCGAGTGGGAGCGCGCCTGCAAGGGGCCCGCAGAAGCGACCTACGAAGATGGCGATGTCTACCGTTCCGCGACGTGCGGGATGGGGGTACCCACCGAGCAAGCCGCACGGCGTCCCAGCGGCGAGCAGCTCGCTTGCAAGAGCGGCTTCGGCGTAAGCGACATGCACGGTGGCGCGTGGGAATGGACCGACGGACCTTGGGGCCGCGGCAGTCTACGGGACCTTGGCGTACTCCGCGGAGGCAACGCCGTGGCCGGGGAGATCGCAGGCAGATGCGCAAACGCACTCGCGCGCCCTCCGAAATCGAAATCCCCGACGATGGGGTTCCGGTGTTGTGCAGGACCCAAGAACGACGCGAAGGTAGACCTCACTCTGCAAACTGGCCCGGCGCTCGAACGAAGCATGAAGACGACAGAGCTGACAGAGCCGCTCCTGCCAATCGCCGAGCGGACATGGGCCCCCTCATCGGACGCGGGCGCCCCTTTCGCATTCGTGCACGCGTTCACGTGGCGACCCGTCCCGAACGAAGAGCTCGTGATCGCAAGCGGTTGTGCGAAGGACCACCCTCATCCTCGGTGCGGGCTTCTCGTAGGACGCGTGGGTGTGGACTCGAACGCCGACGCGGAAACGATACAGGCGGTCGCAACGCTAGCGCAAATCAACACGGGGTTCGAGGCGGCGGAAGTCGCAGAGGTCGGCGACGCTCGGCACATGCGTCTGAAAGGCATCGACGCGACGAGCGCCTATTTGCGGGACTTCACGTATGCCTACGGACGCGTCGAGCTGGGCGCGCTCAAGCGCTGACCCCTCTCATTCTCTTCCGGAACTCTCTCTTCCGGAACCCTTCGAACTTCTGTACACCGAAGCCATGGTCGGTCGGCGCGGGTTGGCGCTAGCCCTCGCGGGGGGGGGGACACTCGCGCTCGCGGCGGCTTGCGTGGACTTGTTCCATTCGACGAACTTCGAGACCAAGTGCGACCTAGACGCAAATGCCGAAGGCTGTCCAGCATTCGAAGCATCGCATCCCACGGACGCGAAAAAAGCGACCTCTACCGATTTCTGCGAGTGGAACTCTTCGACGGCACGCGGTCATGCAGAGCACGCATGCGCGTGGCTCGGCGCCTGCTCGGCCCCGTTCGACACGAACGCATTTGGCCCATGTATGATCGACGCGATTCTCGCGTACGACTGCAACACAAACCCGAACCGACGCGTTCGCGGCGCCCTCCATGATCTCTGGGACGCCCTCTGGCAGGCGCAGTCCTGTGACGCCGTCACGGCCGCACTCGTTCCTCAGACGCCGCATTGCGCGACCCTGGGCTACGGCTGCGGCGCCACGGACGACACAACGGCGATCCTTTTCGAGTGCCTGAAGGTGAACGGCACGGCTGCGCCCGAGAGCTGCTTGGCGCAAGGTCGAGCTTGCGACAAGGGGTCATGCGTTCCTCCTGAAGCGTTCGCGCCGTGCGTTGCGTCCGAGTGCGTCGGGAGCCTGCTGCACGACTGCGAAGACGGCGTGGATATGGGTTACGATTGCCAGTATTTCGGCTCGGGCGCGTGTGCGGTGAAGGAGAACGCCGCGGCGTGTTTGCCGGCAGATGCCGGCGCGAAGTGCGCGGTTACGACCAAAGCGATGTGTGACGGCGACGGCGCGGCGATCGGGTGCACGACCGGACGCGTCGAAGCGGTCGATTGCGAGACGCTTACTGGCCCGACGACATGCCATTCGGGCACCCCCATCCCTAGTTGGAACCTCGCGGGAGCCTGCGAGCGGGAGGGTGGCTGCGTACCTGGCTGCGACGGCGATATCCTGAAAGGGTGCGGACACGGGGCCGAATTCACCACGAAGTGTTCGGAGCAAAAGCTCGGCTCGTGCACAACGGTACCGGTCGTACCGACCATTGAGAACCCGACGGGCTATGCGTGCGTGCCACCGGACCCGTGATTGGGCCGCGCCCCCTTCATGGGGTGCGTCGATCGGTCCGTGAATTTGACCCTCCCCCCGCAAAGTGCGATGTCCGGAACAATGTCGCGAAGGTCGTGGCGAGCCCCGAGCATCGCTTGGGTCGTGTGCACGACTCTCCTCGGCGGGTCGGCCACGGGCGCTGAGCCCATCGCGCCAGCCCCTGCAATCGGATCGAGCACCTCGGGGATCGCCCCCGCTTCGGCCGCAACCGCAAGGCCCGCCACGACGACGCCGACTCCCTCTCCACATCCGGAGCCCGGCGCGCCTATAAAAAAGCCCTCACCGCCGAAAGTTCCCGCCAAGATCGGGAGAACGTCCGCCGTGGTCAAGGCCTCCTCGCACGGCTCCGGGGTGGGCCCAGCCGATCCCATCGCCCGACGGCAGATCGCCGGCGGGCCGACGGCCGACGATGTCGCGCTTGGCGCGGAGACGCCCGAGCTCCGCGCGCTGCACGAGGCGGAACGCCAACTCTTCCCTCCTGCGATGCCGGCGTTCGGCACATCATGGCCCGATCAGCTCGCCGCACCCCTCTCGGAGAGCGAAAATGCGCCGCGGGTTCATGCCTCGGGCCTTCCTCCGGCCCCTCCGCCGAGCCAGCCACCCGTCGCCGAGGGGGGGAAGAACCTCTCCTGGATCGCACGCCTCGAGATGCCCGATATTCCCGTCCGCTGGGACGCGCGCGTAGTGCGCTATCTCGAGTTCTACAAGGACGACCCGAGAGGGCGGCAGCTTCTCGCGTACTGGCTGCGCCGGTCGGGACGCTACCGCGAGGCCATCCGGCGCTCCCTCCGTAAGAAGGCTTTGCCGGAGGACCTCTCGTGGATCGCCATGGTCGAGAGCGGATACGAGCCCAGCGCGCGATCGCCCGCGGGCGCCGTGGGTCTCTGGCAATTCATACCGGAGACGGGGAGACTCTACGGTCTGACCGTCGATCGGTGGGCGGACCAGCGTCTCAATGTCCAGGCGGAGACCGACGCTGCCGCCGAGTTCATGAGCGACCTCTACCGGCGCTTCGGCAGTTGGGAGCTCGCGATCGCATCGTACAACATGGGCTACGCGGGAATGATGTCGCTCGTGCGCAGATACAACACGAACGACTACTGGGCCCTCTCGAAGCTCGAAGGCGCGCTGCCGTGGGAGACGACCCTATACGTGCCGAAGCTGGTCGCGATCGCCATCGTCGGGAAGAACCTAGCGACGTTCGGGTACTCGGACGAGGCGGCCGAGTCCCCCGTCGAGACCGAAGAGATCAGGGTCGCACCGGGAGTACGGCTCGCCACGATCGCGCAGGCTGCGGGTTGCACGACCAAAGAGATCGAGACTCTCAACCTCGAACTTCGAGCGGGACGGACGCCGCCGGCTATGCCAGATACCCCTTCGACGGAGATCGAAGCCGCCACCTACCCGGTGAAAGTCCCGTACGGCAAGGGCGCCACCGCCACGACGAACCTTCCGCGAATCAAGGGCGCCGAGCCTTCGCTCGAACGCTACGTCGTGAAGTTCGGCGAGTCTGTCGACCAAATTGCGGCAGCCCGGCACGTACCGCTATCGCGTATCATCGATGTCAACGGAATCGCGCAAGGCGAGGTCATTCGCGGAGGCACCGTTCTGCTCGTGCCAAAGGGATCAGCAGTTCCACCTGCACCCGCGGTGGTCTCGAACGACGCGTCGAGTGCATCTCAGGCGGCTGCGAAACCAGTGGTACTCGTCCCCGCCGACGTGTTCGTCTACACCGACCGACGCCGCGTCTTCTATCGGGTGATTGTCGGTGACACGATGCGAGAGATCGCCGACGCGTTCCACGTGACTGTGGACGACCTCCGCCGCTGGAATGAGCTCGACCCGGCCGCACGTCTCCAAGAGGGCATGACTCTACAAATCTTCGTGCCCACGGGTGTCGACCTTTCGCGCATTGCTCTCCTCGCGGAGAACGACACGAAGGTCGTGGCTGTCGGTTCGGATGAGTTCTTCGCCTATTGGGAGGGCGTGAAGGGCAAGCGGCGTATCGTGGTCGAAGCCAAGGCGGGCGACACCCTCGAAGCGATCGGCAAGAAGTACGGCGCGACACCATCCGCGATGGAGCGCGTCAACCGGCGCAATCGGAACGAGGTCCTCAAGGAGGGGGAAAGCGTCGTTGTCTATTTGCCACCGCCCGTCGGTTTCGTGGGGGGTGCGCCCGGCGCGACCGCCTCGACGACGGGCGCGCTGCCGGCCGTTCGGACCGCAGGCCTGCAACCTGGCCCGAACGGACCTCTGCCGGAGGCGCCCAACCCTGCAGGCCTACCCCCATTGCCTTAGAATGAGCCCGTTGATCCCGTCCCCCGACAAGAAGAACGCGACGGCAGCCATCATTATGGCGGCAGGGCAAGGGACGCGCATGAGGAGCGCGACGCCCAAAGTCCTTCACCCCGTGGCGGGTCGCCCACTCGTCCACTATCCGGTACGGGCCGCCATCGAAGCCGGGTGCGACGAGGTGATCGTAGTCGTGGGGCACGGACGGGTCGAGGTTGCCGCATATCTCGCCGCGGCGTTCGACTCGCGCGTCCGCACCGCCGTTCAGGAAGAGCAGCGGGGGACGGGGGACGCGGCACGTGTAGGTCTCGCTGCGGCCGGATCTCACGTAAGAAGCGTACTGATCTGCAATGGGGACCTGCCACTGCTACTGAGCGACGATCTTGTGCGCGTACAACGCGCATTCGACTCGGCCAATTCGGATCATGCGATCGCGCTCGCGACGTGCGAGCTGGCCGACCCAATGGGCTACGGACGCGTGCTCCGCGATGCGTCCGGCGAGATCCTGGAAATCCGAGAACACAAGGACCTCCGGACGGACGAAGAGCTTCGCGCCCGCGAGATCAATCCGGGTATTTACGTCGCGTCGGCCGAGTTCCTAAGTGAGGGCCTCTTCGCACTCCAGCCCAACAACGCCCAAGGCGAACTCTATCTCACGGACATCGTCGCTTTCGCACATACCCGCGGCAAGAGGACTCTCGGCGTCTCTTCGCGCGCGGAGGTGCTCGTCGGCGTCAACGATCGTAACCAGCTCGTCGAAGCGGAGGCCGCCATGTACGAGCGAATCGCTCGCGCATGGCGCACCCAGGGCGCGACGGTTCGTCCGGGCGCGAGAATCGACGATGCCGTTGTCGTCGCCGACGACGTGGTGATCGAGGCGGGAGCCGCTCTGCGAGGCACGACCCGCATTGGACGCGGTGCGCGCGTCGACGTGGGGTGTGTTCTCACCGATGTAACCGTCGGAGAAGCGGTCGTCCTCAAGCCTTACTCGGTCCTCTCGAGCTCGGTCGTCGAGACGGGGGCGGAGATCGGCCCCTTCTCGCACATTCGTCCCGAAAGTTTCATCGGTGAGAACGCGCACGTCGGCAATTTCGTGGAGACCAAGAAGACGCGGATGGAGCACGGCGCAAAGGCCAACCACCTTTCCTATCTTGGCGACGGGGTCATCGGTGCGGGGGCAAACATCGGGGCAGGTACCATCTTCTGTAACTACGATGGCTACCAGAAGCACACGACGATCATCGGGTCAGGCGCATTCATCGGCAGCGATTCCCAGATGATCGCGCCGGTCACGGTCGGGGAGGGCGCGTACGTCGCGACGGGAACCACGGTTACCCGTGACGTTCCGAAGGGTGCGCTTGCGATCTCACGCGTGCGTCAGGACAATAAGGACGGGTACGCGGACAAACTGAGGGCGCGTCTCGCGGCGGAGAGGGAGGCTGCAAAGCAGAAAGGGTCGAAGGATGGACGCAATACGCCTTAGGGGCGGCACGAAGCTTCAAGGAAAAGTGCGGATCAGCGGCGCCAAGAACGCCGCCCTGCCCATCCTGTGCGCGACACTCCTCTCGGACGGCGCGAGCCTGCTTCGCAATGTACCCGCGTTGCGCGACATCGATACGACGGCCGCGCTGCTTCGATTTCTCGGGCGAGGCGTCGTCGTCGATGCCCCTCTCGTGCGCGTGGACGCCGGCAACAAGATCAAGCCCGAAGCGCCCTACGAGCTCGTCAAGCAAATGCGAGCGAGCATCCTCGTGCTCGGCCCTCTCCTCGCCCGCTTCGGGCGCGCAAAGGTCTCGCTCCCGGGAGGATGCGCCATTGGCGCGCGCCCTGTGGATCAGCACTTAAAGGGACTCGAGGCGATGGGGGCTACCATCCGGCTCGAACGCGGGTACGTGCATGCCGAAGGACCGAACGGCGGGGGCCGTCTCAAAGGTACGGCGATTCATTTCGACTTGCCGACGGTCACGGGGACCGAGAATCTGATGATGGCGGCGGCGCTCGCCAAAGGGCGGACGACGCTCGTGAACTGCGCGCGTGAACCCGAAGTGGAAGAGCTGGGGCGCGTGCTCAACAAAATGGGCGCGGAAGTCGACGGCGCGGGCACCGACGTCATCCACGTGACCGGATCGGAGCGAGGCGAGCTGGCGCCGTTCGATCACGCCATCATCCCCGACCGGATCGAGGCGGGTACGTATCTCGTCGCCGCTGCCGCGACCGGTGGAGACGTCCTCGTCGAGAACGCCCAACTCAGCGACCTGGAGGCCTTGGTTACGAAGCTCAGGATGGCCGGAGTAGAGGTGGAGAGCGAAGGAGACGCGGTGCGCGTACGGCGCTCGGGCCCGCTTCGCCCCGTCAATGTGACGACCGCGCCACATCCCGGCTTTCCGACGGACATGCAGGCGCAGTTCCTCGTTCTCATGTGCCTTGCCCGAGGCGAGAGCGTCATTACCGAGACGATTTTCGAGAACCGGTTCATGCACGTTCCGGAGCTGCAACGCATGGGAGCGAGCGTGGCGCTTCGGGGAAACACGGCGGTGGTGCAGGGAGTCGAGAAGCTCTACGGCGCGAGCGTGATGGCGACCGATCTCCGCGCGAGCGCATCGCTCATCATTGCGGGCCTGGTCGCGGAGGACGAGACCGAGGTGCGGCGCGTCTACCATCTGGATCGCGGCTTCGA
>Ga0182024_10006588_pt1 | contig 25421 bp, 24 predicted proteins | sample P32metaG_FD_120480 | JGI IMG/M metagenome (GOLD analysis project Ga0182024, IMG submission 120480) | Permafrost microbial communities from Stordalen Mire, Sweden - P3-2 metaG (Illumina Assembly) | ecosystem: Environmental > Terrestrial > Soil > Wetlands > Permafrost | place: Sweden: Stordalen...
CGAAGCGCCCAGCCGTTTCAGATCGCGCGCCACGGCCAGGTCTTGCTCGCGCATACGCTGCCCGTCGATCCACATGCCGAAACGAATGTCCTTGGTGACGATTTCCTGCGGGCCGTGTCTAAAACCGCCAGTCCCCAGGGCCGTAGCAGGAGATTTCACGCCTTCTTCCCACAGAAGCCGAGCTTCATGGCAACTCCCCAAACTTGATCCTCGAGCCAGGAAGTAATAAACACCGGAAGGCACAAGCCATGCTGTATCTGCAATCTGCTGCTGCCAACCCGTCATCGCGAGCTCCGTCTCGCCGAGCGCTTGTGATAGGCCTTGTGCTAGATGGATATCAAACGAACCCACCGTGGCAGTGGCCAAGGCGCCGGCTGCAGCAGCTAAGGTGGAATAAGTGTTGACCGAAATCCCGTGATCTAGCTGGGTGGGAACTACGAGCGAAATTTGTGCCTCTCGTGCAAGTGGGCCCTCTTCCGAATTCGTTATGCCGATGACGGTCGCGCCGCTCTCGCGGGCCTTCGTAAGCAGATTCACAATCTCGATGCTTCGGCCGCTGCGCGAAATGGCAACAATGACTGCATCCGGCGGGAGAGTGGCGAACTGCAGCAGCTCGGCCGCGTCCTGCATGTACACCGGACGGGCACCCAGGGAAAACAGCGGACCCGCACTTAATGCGGCATGCCAACTGCTTCCGATTCCAGTCAAGTAGACGTGGCGAGTCTTCCGCACCGCGGCCGTCGCTTCATCCAATCGGCGTCGGCCTGCTCCGCACAGAAAGTCGATCGTGCGCCGCAACTCATCGGGCTGGCGGAGTATGTCGCGCAAGAAATGCGTCATCGTTATGCCGAGGTGTATCCCAACGGTCGTTCTCTTACGGGGAAGGGTAGATCAAGACCCCCCCCTTACTCGAAGAAACCGATTTCGGAAACCGGTTTCTTGGCCTCCCTTTTACCCCCACCTTATGACGCTTGTCAAGTCTTTCAATGTTGAATGTCTTTCAATGTTGAATTTCAGCCTCCCACTACTCCTCATGGCTTTTGCCGTAGTCTCGTGATAAGTTTCAAAAATGACCAGCGGTTTCCGAAACCGTTTTCTTGTCTTTTATCGTGAGCTCTAGGAGAAAACATGGGCCACACAATGAGGGAAGTGGCCAAACAAGCCGGCGTCTCCCCGGCTACGGTGTCCCGCGTCCTTAACAAGACCCAGTACATCTCGCCGGAGACCGAGCAGCGCGTCCTTGAGGTCGTCGGCAAACTCAACTACTTCAAGAATGTTCACGCCCGCCGGCTAGCGACCGGCCAAAGCAATTTGTTCGGACTGGTAATTTCTGAAATCGTCAATCCATACTTTCCTGAAATCATTCGGGGGTTCCAGGCCGCTGCTTGGGACCGGGGATTCGATGTCCTTCTGTGCAATACTGAATACGATCCGCTGCGAACGCAGTCAGTGATCCGCAAACTCATCGAGAGTGATGTCCGCGGGGTTGCGGTGATGACTGCTTCTCTTGGAAAGAGCGTGACTTCCGAATTCACCGCAGCCGGAGTCGGAGTAGTTTTCTGCAATCTCGGTCCAGCGGAAAGGCTGGTCAGCAATATTTCGATTGATTACCAGCGGGGAATCGCCCAGGCAATTGAACACGCGATCCAACTCGGCCATCGCCGTGCCGCCGTCATCGCAGGACCAGAGGACAACAGCACAGCCGTCACGATCAAGCATGCATTGGTGGCTGGATTGAAGGCGCGTGAGTTAGACCCTTCCCCGATTCTCAATAGCACTTCCCGGGTGGATGCCGGGGCTTCGGCGGTGCGCGCCATCCTGGCCGCACCAGAAATACCCACCGTAATTTTCTGCGGCAGCGACCTCATCGCCATGGGAGCCATGAGTGCGCTCGAAGAGGCAGGCGTAAAGATCCCCGAGGACGTGTCTGTCATTGGTATCGACGATATTTCTTTTGCGTTCCTGGCCCGCCCACCGCTGACAACCATCAGCGTCCCTCGCGAACGTTTAGGAACGATCGCCTTCCAATCACTGGAGAAGATGCTCAAGCTGAAGCGGCGGAAAGGTGCCGACTATTATCTGGAAACCGAGCTCGTGATTCGCAAATCCACGGCTCCAGCCCGACAAGGCGGGTTGCGGCTCACAACCTAGGACGTTGTTCGATCCAATTCGAGCGACAGGCCTTACAGTGCCTCAGCCTGACGCAGTAAGTCTTTCATCCCCGCCCAACTCTGGCGCGACGATTTTTCCGGTGTTCCTCCGCCGTCCCAATGGGTTTCCAGGCTAACTGCATAGTGATACCCGTCGCGCTTGAGTGCTTTGAACTGGCCGGCCCAGTCAACCATCCCGCCTCCCATCGGCGCCCAATCGTATTTCGTACCATGTTTTACGGCATCTTTGCAATGGCAATGGCCGATGCGATCCTTGGGCAGAAGACGGTAGCCATCGGGGTAGGGTTTCTCGCCGCTGGCCGCGGCATTGCCCGGGTCCCAGTTCAACATGAGATAGGGTGACTTGACCGCGCTCAGGACTTTCACCGCTTCGGCCCCAGTTGCCGTATTGCATGCCGATTCATTCTCCAGAAGCAGAGTGATCCCTTTCTTGCCCGCTTTATTGGCCGCATCCAGCAGCTTCTCATTCATGGCTGCACGATAAGGGGCCGGATCGTCCAATCGCCAGAAATCGAAGCATCGCACGCGGTCAGTCTGAAAGGTCTTTGCCAGCTCAATGGCGTGCTCCAGCAGTTCGTCCTGCTGCTCGAAAGTAAAACTCGAGTGGAAGGCGGCAGCCTCGCTGAACTTGGATCGCGGGGCGCCCGCCCAATCTACCTTAAACAGAGGGCTGGCAATATCGGTCACGCGCAACTGATATTTTTCCAGGATACGCCGCGCTGCAGCGATTTCCTTTAAATCGAGGTTCATGATGTTCTTGTTCCACATGCCGCGCAGCTCGATCCACTCCATCCCAAATTCGCGCGCGGCGACTTCACAGGCGTGGCCAAAGTCCTGCGAAATTTCGTCATTGATGACGGCAACTCGGAACGGCGATTTTATGCTGTGAACTTGGGGTTCTTCCGCAGATGCTCGAGCGCCTCGCAAAGGCCCCGCCAAGGCAGCAGCTGCCATGGTGCCCATCCCTGCTAGAAACTCACGACGTCTTGTGGCCATCACTTCCTCCCGGGTGCCGTTGGATGCATTCGCAACAAATCATACGACGAACTCCATTTATTTGCGCACGTGAAAAATGTTTACGTGGCGCGTCTGTGATTGCGCTATGCTTCTACCCGCGTCGGCTGCTATCCAGGGGGGAAGAGCACGGAGGGATCATGAGTTCGATCACCAGAAGAAAATTGCTCCAACTTGCCGGCGCGTCCGCTGCGACAGTCAGCATTCCGCGGTCCCTTGCTGCCTTCTCATCGAAAAGCGTTGGGGTTTCCGTGACCCCGCCTCTGACCCAGTTTGATTATTCTCAGGTGGAACTTCTCGACGGCCCGCTGCGCCGTCAGTTTGATACCAATCACGATTTCTTTTTTCATCTGGACAATGATCGGTTGCTGAAGATCTATCGGCAGCGGGTGGGGCTGCCGGCCCCTGGCGAAGATATGGGAGGGTGGTACGACGACTTTTGCCCGGGCGCGCACTTTGGCCAGTACGTCTCGGCGCTGGCCCGGTTTGCTGGAGCGACCGGTTCCAAAGCCACGGCGGCGAAAGTACGGAGCCTGGTTCGCGGCTATGCCGAAACCATTGATCCGTCAGGCAAGTTCTTCGTTGATCTGCGGTATCCGGGATACACCTATGACAAGATCGTAATCGCACTCCTCGATGCCCACTCGCTGGCGGACGAGCCCACAGCATTTGATGTTCTTGCCGCAACTACCCGTGCGGCCGTCCCCCACATCGAGGAACGCGCGCTGACTCCAGAGGAAAAGTGGCAACGCCCTCACAAAGACGAGACCTACACCTGGGACGAAACCTATACGCTGGCGGAGAACCTCTTTCTTGCCTTCGAACGCACCGCTGATCGCACCTACTTCGACTTCGGCAAAAAGTATTTATTAGACCGCGGCTTTTTCGACCCCCTATCGGAAGGCCAAAATGTGCTTACTGGCTTACACGCGTATAGCCACATGAATGCTCTCAGCTCAGGAATGCAGGGATATTTGAAGCTGGGTGACACCAAATATCTACGCGCCGTGACCAATGCGGTAGATATGATCTGGAAAGATCAAAGTTTCGCGACCGGCGGCTGGGGACCCGATGAGACATTTGTTGACCCTAGTAAGGGTGATCTTGGCAACAGTCTTGCCACCACTCACCACAGCTTTGAAACACCCTGCGGCGGCTATGCGCATTTCAAAATCATGCGCTATTTGCTCGCGCTCACCAAGGACGCGCGATATGGCGACAGCATGGAGCGTGTGCTCTACAACACTTTGCTGGGAGTTAAGCCGGTTCTCGAAGACGGAACCAGCTTTTACTATTCCGATTACCACTACTCTGCGACGAAGACTTATCGCGGTGCTTTCCCCGGCTCGAAGTATCGTTGGGACCTCGATCCCAAGTGGCCCTGCTGTTCGGGCACCTTTCCGCAGGTGACGGCGGACTATGGAATTAGTTCGTATCTTCGAAGCAGCGACGGCGTCTTCGTAAACTTTTACGTGCCTTCCCGCCTGAACTGGGTCCGAGGTTCCATGCGTTGTTCCTTATTGCAGGAAACCGACTATCCCGCAGGGAATGAGATCACTTTCACCCTGACTACTTCGTTGCCAGATGATTTCGTCGTCTATCTGCGCATTCCTGCCTGGGCCGGGAAAGGTACGACGATTTCCGTGAATGGACGCCGTATCACTTCAGAATTGGCGAAAGGATCTTTTTTCCCCATCCGCAAAGAATGGAAGAGTGGTGACAGGATTGAGTTCGAGATTGACCACACCTTGCACTACGAAGCCGTGGACGCCCACCATCCCGATCAGGTCGCCGTCCTGCGTGGCCCTCAAGTGCTGTTCGCTCTGTCGGACGTTCAGCCGCAGCTGTCCCGTCACGATTTAGTCGGCATGAAGATCGAGAAGTCGAAAGGCCACGATTGGCTTGTGCAGACCGGATCGGCAGAGATTCGCGTGCGCCCGTTTGGGCCGATTGAGAACGAGACCTATCAGACCTATTGGAAGATCGTCGGCTAACTATACGACTGGATTTTGTAGAGCGTTTCTGCCAGCGCGAGAGAAAAGAGAGCCTAGAACTCATCTGATCGGGCGGACCATTTCGCGCTACCGGATCCAGGTAGCGGTCATCTGGACCGGAGAAAGAACTACTTTTCTTGCCTCCGAGGCACTACGTTGGGTTTCAGCTTGATCGCGCTCAGACAGGGGAGGATGGCGTTGTCGTCACAGGCCACCATTCTTTCCGTTCTCTGCTCCTGAGACTTCAGAGCGCCTTGGTTCACACCAGAAGAGATTCGCCGGAGTGACGCGAAGTGTACCCCGAATTTTGAGGGATTTATAGGCGAAAATCGCTTTGCCAAAGCATGCGGGGATTGAGCTCAAGCAAGGGAGAGGAATTCCAGGTGATGCGGACCTGCAAAATCGAGCGGATGTGGGCTGCACCCGCAATGATTTAGCGCTGCATTTTCTAAGGGTTCGTTCTAGGCTTTAGTTTCCAGTTCTAGCCTGGCTGCGTAGTGGGAGTCCACGTAGTCGTCGAGGATCCGAATGAACTCGGCGACAATCCGATCGCCCTTCAGTGTAGTAAAGAGTCGTCCGTCAACGTACACCGGCGCTTTTGGCTCTTCAAATGTCCCCGGCAGCGAGATCCCGAGACTGGCGTGCTTGGATTCGCCCGGCCCGTTGACCACGCAACCCATCACCGCGACTTTCATCTCTTCCACGCCGGTGTAACGTTCCTTCCACGCCGGCATCTGCTCTCGCAGGTAGGTTTGAATCTGCTCTGCCAGTTCCTGGAAGAACGTGCTCGTAGTGCGGCCGCATCCCGGACACGCGGTGACCTGCGGGGTAAAGCTGCGAATCCCCAACGACTGCAAAATCTGCTGAGCTACCCTGACTTCTTCGCTGCGATCGCCTCCAGGAGCGGGCGTGAGAGAAACACGAATGGTGTCGCCAATGCCTTCCTGCAGCAGCACGCCCAGCGCGGCGCTGGAAGCGACCACTCCTTTGGCGCCCATCCCGGCTTCGGTCAGACCGAGATGCAACGGATAATGGCAGCGTGAGGCCAGCGAACGGTAAACGTCAATCAGGTCCTGCACCCCGCTGACTTTCGCACTCAAAATAATCTGATCGGCGCGCAAACCATATTTCTCCGCCAGAGCAGCAGAATTCAAAGCGCTCACCACCATGGCTTCCATGGTCACATCGCGTGCTTCTTTCGGTTCAGCCAGCCGCGAGTTCTCATCCATCATGCGCGTGAGCAGCGGCTGATCGAGAGATCCCCAATTCACCCCGATCCGCACCGGTTTCTGGTTCTCAACCGCAACTTCAATCATGGTGCGGAAGTTGTTGTCATCTTTGCGGCCAATGCCGACGTTGCCAGGGTTAATGCGATATTTCGCCAGAGCCCGCGCGCACTCCGGATATTTCTTCAGCAGGATGTGTCCGTTGTAGTGGAAATCGCCGATGATCGGCACTCGCACGCCCTGCCGGTCGAGTTGCTCCACGATGGGAGCGACTGCGGCAGCAGCTTCTTCGTTGTTGACTGTGACCCGGACGAGTTCTGACCCCGCGCGTGCCAGCGCAGCCACTTGCTGGACCGTAGAGGCCACATCCGCAGTGTCGGTGTTGGTCATCGACTGCACCACAACTGGTGCATCGCTGCCCACGCGGACCCCGTTTACGGACGCGGTAATGGACTTCCTGCGTTGAATACTGGCCATCGGGAACCTCCATTTTAACACGGACGAGGCAGCCTTCTGGTTCAGCAGTTGGTTCGCTTTACTCTTCTAAATAGCCAAACCAAAGAGCTTTATCAGCCGCCCACTCCCTCCCGGGAGCCTCGCAACGCATATCGCGTGGAAGCCGCGGCGTGACCAATCGCCACCATCGGCACCGAGCGTTCCAGTTTGTGGTGCCCGGTGGCGTGGAACATGTAGCTCACGAACATGTTGAGTCCTACTCCACCGCCATAGCGATAGAAAGATCCCCAGCCGTAGCCGTATGACTCAAAATGTTTCTCAAACCCATCCCACGTTCTGCCTCGGCTTTCCAGGTAGGAGCCATGGGACTAAATCGCAACCAGTGGTCATTGAACTCAGCCGAGAACGCTGCCATCGAGCTGAATACTATCGAGCCGAATAAGACAATGCGAAACCCAGTGATGCTTTCAACGGATCTCCTCCATAGCGCAATTCTTCTTAAATCGACAAAAACAGGTCGAAGAAACAGGCTTGAAGGGGAACCCTATTGCTCCAGCTGCCATGTAGGAAGCCGTCGCTTCTATGGGAGGGCGGATCTTAGCTTGGCAGGTCAATGCAAGTCTCGACAGGGTGCAAGCACTTCTCATCCACTATGGAGAAATGCATTGCGGATGCCAGTTCTGGGGCAGAGAAGGATCCGCTAATGTCCCTGTAATCAATAAGGCATTTAGTCGAGGATTACTAACTGGGGATTGCAATTTTCAAGGGACCATGCAAAAGATTGCAGGTTTGTCCTCAGCCCAGTCGCGAACAAAGGGCCGAAAAAGCAAATCCAAAACAGCGACGCAGTTACAAAAAGGCTCCCATTTCCGGGAACCTTTTTGTTGCGGAGTAGAAAACGCTGAGGATGTCTTCCTACTAGATCGGGTGCAGGGTCTTGATTACATCGTTGTAGATCACCATCACGGCAAACAGCACCAGAAATACAAACGCCGCCTGGTAAATCCTTTCCTTGATGTTCAGGCTGATGTCTCTTCCCATCAGGCTTTCCAGGAACAGCAGCAGGATCACACCACCATCAAGGATCGGGATTGGCAATAGGTTGAAGATGCCAAGATTGAGGCTGATCGCGGAAGTCAGCTCGAGCAGAGGTGTCCAGCCCTTCTTGACTGCAGCATCGCCAGCGGCCCGGCCGATCCCAATCGGTCCTGAAATAGCGCGCATGGAGATTTTGCCCTGAATCATCTTCTTAATCAGTTCCAGGATCAGCAGTGAGCCCTCTTTGTTCCGCTGCAGTGATCGTTGAAAGGCCTGCGGGAAGGGAAGCGCGACGTTCTTCATGGGGCGGCTCGCAATTCCCACTCGATAGCGCTGTTCCCCTAGCTCGGTGTCCGCCAGAATCGGCTGGACCGTAAACGTTATCTCCTGGTGATTCCGCAACACCGTGATCGCAATAGGCCTGTCCTTTGTGACTTTCAGCTTCTCGATCATCGCCTCAAGGGCCGGGACGGGCTGCCCGTCAACCTTTGTGATCTCGTCACCGATTTTCATTCCAGCCTTGTCGGCGGGCATGCCCGACTCGATGTCAGTGATGGATACGCTGGGTTCCTTGGGAAGCCAGCCTGCGGACCCGATCTGATCTGGACCCAGCGGCTCCGGTACTAAAGTCTTCTCGATGCGCCGCCCCTGGCGTTCAATTGTGATACTCAGAGGCTGATTGGCGCTCAGCGCTTCTTTCGGGTCCTCCTGTTCCCACGTGGGATTCTCAACGTTATCGATGCGGACAATGCGATCGCCCGCCTGAATTCCAGCTTTCGCCGCCGGCGTATCCGCCATGACCCACCCGACAACGGCCGGCTCATCGAGAACCGCCTCGTACTCGTAGTGAACCATGTACACAACCGTCAACAGCCCAATCGCCAGCAGAATGTTCATCGAGGGTCCGGCAATGGCGATGAGGAAACGGTGCCACCGCGGATGCGACAAAAATTCCCCGGGATCGCCCGTGCGATCGTCCATGGGGTTTTCGCCGCTCATCTTCACGTAGCCGCCTAGCGGAAGCAGGTTGATACGATAATCCGTTTCGCCTTTGCGAAAACCCACCAGCCGTTTGCCGAAACCAATCGCAAACTGTTCCACTCGCACGCCCAGCAACTTGGCAACGGCATAGTGACCGAACTCGTGAATCAGGATCATGAATCCAAGAATCACAGCGACAGAGATAACTGAAATTAGAAATTGCTCCATAAAGTATGGCTCTGCTATTTTTCCCGCAGTGCAGGCTGCCGCACCACTGAACTTCGCCCGAAATGCCTAACTTTCCCCCGGGCTACCCGGCGCGCTTCCTCATCGACTTCCAATACCTGTCTTATAGATTCCAATCTACCAACCTGAGTTGCAGAAAGCACTTCCTCAATGATCTTCGGGATGTCATCGAATCCGATGCTGCCCTCCAGAAAAGCAGATACGGCAATTTCATCGGCGGCGTTCAGTGCAACAGTTTTCCCGCCCCCGGCCTCTACTGCTTCATACGCAAGCCGCAGACAAGGGAATTTTTCCATGTCCGGAGGGCAGAAATCGAGGTGCCGTAAGTCCATGACTGACAAGTGCATATCCGACGCAACCCGCTCCGGGTAGGTCAGTGCGTACAGGATCGGGAGCCGCATGTCGGTCACCGAGAACTGAGCAAGTATGCTGCCATCTACGAACTCCACCATGGAGTGAATGGTCGATTGCGGATGTACCATGACCCGCACTTGCTTCGGCGGTAAGTTGAACAAACGACAAGCCTCAATCACCTCAAAGCCCTTGTTCATCAAGCTTGCCGAGTCAATCGTGATCCGGTTGCCCATTTTCCACGTGGGATGGTTCAAAGCCTGCTCAACTGTAATACGGGAAAACTCTCCCCTCGGTTTGTTCAGAAATGGGCCACCCGAAGCCGTCAGCCAGATGGTTTGCACTTCCTGCATCGTCCCACCGCGCAGGCACTGGTGTACCGCGTTGTGTTCACTATCGATAGGCAACAGCGGCTTGCCCTGGCGTCGCGCCTCCGCTGTGATCAACTCTCCCGCAGCCACCAGACATTCTTTATTCGCCAGCCCAACAGTTTTGCCTGCCCGTACCGCCTCATAGGTGGCTTCCAGTCCGGCCACACCCACAATCGCGCTCACCACAAAATCGACATGCGGATGCGTAGCCACCCGCACCGCTCCCGCTGATCCAGAAGCAACTTCAATGCCCTCAATCCCAGCCGCCCTGAGGCGCGTGCGAAAAACTTCGGCATCCTTTTTATCAGCGACCGAAATCAACCGCGGCTTCCAGCGCCGCACCTGCTCGAACGCCGCTTCCAGGTTTCGACCCGCCGCCAGCGTAGTGATCTCAAAACGTTCCGGATAAGATTCGACGACACTCAAAGTGCTGCAGCCAATCGAGCCCGTCGAACCTAAGATGGCGATACGTTTCATGATGGGGAACTACGAGATGCCTCGGGTGGAACAGCGCTTAATCGCTGCTCCACCCCAAACCAAATTGCTGCTTCAGGTTGCGCAGCCTGATCTAGGTTAATGCATCACCCGCCAGGCCGCATAGTACCAAAGCACCGGAGCGGCAAAGAGCAGGGCATCGACGCGGTCCAGCATGCCGCCATGACCCGGGAGAATCGCTCCTGAATCCTTCACTCCCGCGCCGCGCTTAATTAACGACTCGACCAGATCCCCCAGCTGCGCGGCTACATTCAGACCCGCCGAAATCCAGAACACCGGCCAAAGGGGAATCGGTTGATTTCCGAAATATCCATCGCGTCGCTCAATGAAATGCGCCTGCAACAACCACGAGCTGATCGGCAGTGCGTAACGGTAAAGCAACACCCCCACTCCAACACTCGCCACCACCGATGCCGCCGCACCCTCCCACGTCTTATTCGGACTAATGCGCGGGGACATGCGATGGCGCCCAATCGACTTACCCACAAAGTAAGCAAAAATGTCTCCCGCCCAAACCACCAGCAGCAGATAAACCAACAAGAACGCGCCTGCCCATTGTTCCCGCAACTGCACCAGAAACCCCAGCGGCAAAGCCACATAAGCAAAAGAAAACGCCGAGACCAATGCAGCGGGAAAGGCCGTTGTCAGATCTGCGCGCGACATTGCAATCGTCAGAAAAACAAACGGAGCCAGAGCCGCGGCAAAAACTGCGCTATGGCTAAAGCTTCCCGTCTCGAGCAAAGGAGTGTCGCCTGGATTGATCGCGAGCAGCAGAAAAAACAGTCCGACATAAATGTAGGTGGGCCAGCGCAGCGGCTTGATTCCGTAGGACTCAGACAGCTTCAGCAGTTCATGCACCGTGAGCAGCGCCACCACGGCAGCGATCACGGCAAGCGCGGAAATCGGCGCTTTCAGAATAAGCACCAGAACTATTGGAATCAGAATGACCGCGGTAAGAACACGCTTGAGGAGTTGCAAGCCCTTAGCTCCGGGTTGCCCGGGCCGCTGTTGAGTGGGCCGCGTCGTTATTCAGTCCGCCGTAACGGCGGTCGCGCTTCTGATATTCCGCAATCCCTTCCAGTAGATGCACGCCGCGGAACTCAGGCCACAAAGTCGGCGTCACATAAATTTCGGCATACGCCAACTGCCACAGCAGGAAATTACTCAGCCGCATTTCGCCGCTGGTGCGAATCACCAGATCAGGGTCCGGCAAATGCCGCGTATAAAGATGTTGCGAGACCATCTCTTCATCAATCTGCAAATGCTCCACGCCGCCATTGTGCGCCGCCGCATCCACCAGCGAACGAAACGCATCCACCAATTCCGTGCGCGCGCTGTAATTCAGTGCCAACGTAAGCACCATGCCGGTATTGCGCGACGTCTCCTGACGCGCCCACTCCATTTTTTCCTGCACCACATCCGGCAGCTCGTGCAGCCGCCCGATATATTGCAGCCTCACATTATTCTTATGCAGTGACGGAACTTCCTGCTTCAAATAGCGGCAGAGCAGGCTCATCAAAAAACTCACTTCGCTCTTTGGCCGCTTCTTCCAGTTTTCTTCCGAAAAGGCATAGAGCGTGAGCGAAGGGATGCCAATCCGCGACGCCGTCTCCACGGTAAAGCGCACCGACGTGACTCCAGCGCGATGCCCGGCAATGCGAGGCAGATGGCGCTTCCGCGCCCAGCGGCCGTTGCCGTCCATAATGATGGCGATGTGTTTTGGGAGCCGTTCCGGATCCAGCCGCAGGTAAACTTCCGTCTCCTTGCGGTCGAGTCCGGCGGGAATCGTCGCTGGCACGCTAACCTCTTCTGAATGTTGACGCTAACACAGCGACGCAGCGCTTGCAATTGCCGGGAGAGAGCCGTGTGGTTTGGTCGTGTGGGCGCAGGCGGCTCGCCTACGAGAGAATCACGTAGAGGGCTCGCAGAAAGCCTTAGACTATAGACTAGACTCCATGAATTCCACCTTGCCTGCATTTCGTGCCCCCACCGCTGCAGGGCGCATCTTTAATCGGATCTTTGGATTCCTGGTCGGCATTGGCCTGGGCTCCTCCTACAACCACCTGCTGATAGTTCGCGGGCGGAAGAGTGGGCGGCTTTACTCCACGCCCATTAATTTATTGGAGATTGGCGGCAAGCGTTTCCTGGTGGCGCCGCGTGGCCGGACGCAGTGGGTGCGTAATGCCGAGGCCGGCGGTGAAATCACCCTCAAGAGGGGAAGCAGGCTATCGAAATTTCGGCTGCGCCCTCTTCAGGGCGCAGAAAAGCTCGAAGTCCTGAAAGCGTATCTCGATACCTTCAAGCACGCAGTACAGGTCTACTTCTCCGTGCCTGCAGGCTCGCCCGTCCAGGCTTTCGCCGACCTTGCCAGCAACTATCCCGCCTTCGAACTGATTCCGGCCTAGTTTTACGCTGTCATAGGAGGAAGTTCCTTCTGGCCGGCTGCGTTTACGTAACAGATGTGCAAACTCTTTCATCTTGATCTTCTGACGAGTCCATAGCAAAATCAGTGGGCCCAGAATCGCCCATTGGGCGCAATTTCGAGCAGTGAACACCGTCTCGCCCTCTCCCGAGACGAACCGCTGTTTCTCAAATCTCAAACTAAAGTCTGGCGCGTGCCAGCTTGCGAGGTCTCATAAATGCAACCCACTCGTTGGAATCGCCGTCTGTCCGCCGTAGGTTTTCTTAGCCTAACTTTGCTTCTCGCGATTCCGATCATCGCAGCGCAAGCCGCCGCGCAGGATGTCCTGACCTACCATGGCGACACTCTCCGCACCGGGTGGTTCTCCTCAGAAACTCAGTTGACGGTGAGCAACGTGAACGCCCAGTCGTTTGGCCAGCTGAACACAGTTGTCCTCGATGGACGGGTTGACGCCGAGCCGCTCTATGTTTCGCAGCTGACGATTCCAAATAAGGGAGTACACAACGTTCTCTATCTGGTTACCGAGAATAATAGCCTCTATGCGATTGACGCCGACACGGGCGCGCTCCTGTTTCATCGCAAGTTCGGAACGCCGGTTCCCTACGAGTACAAGAACTATGACGACAACGTATATCCGGTGATGGGCATCTTGGGCACCCCGGTGATTGACCGCACTTTGGGTGTGATCTACTTCGTGTCCGACTCTTATAACCGGACAGTGGACTTCTTCCGTCTGCACGCGATCTCGATTACCACCGGCAAAGCCGTCGCGCCCGCAAGGCTGATCAGGCTCAGTGCCAAGCTGGCGGACGGATCCACCTGGAAGTTCAACTCGAGGTATCATCTGCAACGCCCCGGTTTGCTCGAAGCCAACGGCAGCATTTACGTAGCCTTCGGCAGCAACGGCGACACCCAGCCGGACCAGTCGCGCGGCAGCATTCTGCGCTTCGACGCGACCACGTTGGCTTTTTTGGGCAGCGATGTGACCGACACGCTGCATAACAACAGTTCTGCCTACTACTTGTCCTCCATCTGGCAATCGGGGTACGGCCTGGCCGCCGACTCCAACGGCGATATCTATTTCTCGACCGGCAACAGCGATCCGAATAATCCGAGTTATTCGGGAGCGTTCAATCGGCCAGATAGCGTTGTCCGTCTATCCGCAGATTTGACGTCGCTGCTTGACAGTTTTACGCCCAGCGACTACTTCCAGCTGGATCAGGGCGACACCGACCTGGGATCTGGCGGCACACTGCTGCTTCCCGACCAAACCGGTTCGACTCCGCACCTTGTGGTGGCTGGCGGCAAGGATGGACGTGCGTTCCTGCTTAACCGCGACAACTTGGGCGGCTACACGCAAGCTGGCCCGGACCACGTCCTGCAGTCAGTCAATCAGGGGGGATGCTGGTGTGGCCCCGCATATTTCGTAGGCTCGGATGGAAATCCCTACGTTCTGACCGGCGGAGGAAACGGGGTTACAAAATGGCAGCTGACATTCCCTGGCGTGCAATTGGTGGAAAAAAGTTCTACTGGATCCGGTGTCGCTGACGGTCTGCCGGACGACGGCGGAACCATTCCCGTGGTTTCCTCGAATGGAACGACGGCGGGCTCGGCTATCGTCTGGTTCGTGCAGAGGCCGTCTTCATCCTCGGACTCCGATCCCGGCACGCCGGTCACTTTGTATGCCTTTGATGCTTCTACTCTGCATCAGTTGTTCTCCACTCAGGCAGGGACGTGGACGCACGCCGTGAACGCCAACGCCAACCTTGTCCCTACCGTAGCCAACGGCAAGGTGTACGTCGCCAGCAATAAGCAGGTGGAAATTTTCGGGTTGTGGTCAGCCGACGCGCGGGCACAACGCGGGGTGTTGCCGCAGGCGCTCCATCCCTCCAGGACCGATGTGGTCACATGCCCTCCGAGCGAGTCTGCGCTGGCTGCGGTTGGCATTGCGATTCCTCTAAGCCCGCTTCGAGATTCAGCAACTTCCATGCATCACTTCAGCGGAACCGTCTGTCATCTGGAGAACAGTCAATTACAGTTGGCGCTGCGTAGTGGGCGAAGCATTTCCGTGGACATCGGCGCGGCTTTTGCGAAACATCGGCAGGTGGTGCTAAGTCCGGGCAGAGCGGTTCATCTTAGGGCCAGCATTGACGCGAAAGGCGTGGCCCACGCGGAGAAAATCTCTCCCTCGCACACCCTTTCGCCGCTCACGCTCTTGGACCGCTAAAGGCGGCCGGAAGCCACCACGGAACCCGTAGGGACAGCCGCCCCTCGGCTGTCTGGTCGAGCAACGCTCGATAAGCTCGTGCGGTGCCGTGCTGTCCTCGGTCCCGCGGGGGGGGGCTCACATCCCGTGAGAAAAACGCCCGAACACCACAAACGCTGCCAGCAGCAAAAGCACGGCCGGCGCGCCTGGAGACTCCTTGCGATGCAGGTGAAAACCAACCGCCAGCAGCATGATGGTCGCCAGTCCCACTGCGGCCCACCAACTGAGCCATGGAGCGACGCCAGTCGCCATGGGCAGCACAACACCGATTCCTCCGGCTAGCTCAGCCACGCCGATGAACGTCGCGAGCCCGCGTGTGATGCCGGTCGGTCCGTTCTTCTCCGACATAGCTTTGTACTTCTCGTAAGCGAATACCTTCATCCCGCCGACGGCAATGAACGCGAACGCCAGGATGCCTTGCGCGATCCACACAGCCAAGTTCATGTATTGCTCCTCACTACGGTGAATAAATACGCGCTAAGAATCCCATATTCCAGGGCTCATCACAAGCTCCGCCTCGATGCATCGCTCCCATTGCGAAGATCGTGGATGTTAGGACGCAAGATCCCGGCCGTTGCGTTCATTTCTACTCTCGAGGGTCGCCCCGCTCAAGCTCCGCTTGGGCGGGGATTTCCGTCTGAGGGACTCAAACCACCAAAACTACTTCGTACATTTCTGTACGTACATTACCGTAATTACAAAATGTTACACGGGGAACATTTCTCTATTTTGCCAGCTGACCTACCCGTTCCGGGACTCCTCCGGCACGACTTTTAGTCCCAGTTTTTCCGTGTAGCGCAGCACGGTCAGCGTGCTGCTCACGCCCATCCGCGCATCCGTCAGCAGGCGATGCAGGTCGTCCACGCCGGCCACCGGCTTGCCATCGAGCGCGATGATCACGTCGCCTTCGCGCAGGCCTGCCTTGCGCGCCGGGCTGAGGTCCTCGACCGAGATCACCACCACGCCACTCTCCTGCGGCAGGTCATAGAAGCGCACCAGCCGCCGATGCAGCGGGGTGGTCTGTGCCTCCACGCCAATGTAGCTGCGGCGGATGCGTCCCTCGCGCAGCAGGCGTCCGGCAACAAACTTCGCGGTATTGATGCCGATGGCAAAGCACAAACCTTGCGCACCCATGATGGTGGCCGTGTTCACGCCCACCACCTGCCCATCGGAAGTCACCAGCGGTCCGCCTGAGTTGCCAGGATTGAGCGACGCATCGGTCTGAATGACGTCCTCAATCAAGCGCCCGGAGTAGGAGCGCAGCGAGCGTCCCAGCGCGCTGACCACGCCCGCGGTGACCGTATACTGAAAGCCATAAGGATTGCCAATGGCAATCGCCAGTTGTCCCACGCGAAGTTTCTGCGAGTCTCCCAGCGGCGCGGTCACCAGATTGGACGCTTCATGATCGGGCACATCCATGCGGATCACAGCCAGATCAGTCGCGGGATCATCGCCGATGGTGTGGGCAGGGAAGCGACGCCCATCGGCCAGCGAAACCTGAATGTGCCTGGCATCATGAACGACGTGGCTGTTGGTGAGGATCAATCCATCAGGCGTGAACACAAATCCCGAGCCTCCGCCCTGGCGTTCGCGGGGCTCGCCTGAGCGACCGCGGCCTGCCTGGGTCACACTAATCTGGGTGACGTCGATCTTCACAACAGAGGGGCTGAGCTTTTCCGCCGCGCCCACCACGGCCTGCGAATAAGCGTCCAACAGCTCGGCATCGTTGGCAGCGAGCGAGTGTGAAGGCTGAACGCGCGATTCCGAATAGTCAGTGAGAGGAAGAATGCTTCCTGATTGGTTCATGCTAGCTAGATGAGACAGGAAGGAATCTGGATTCAGGTAGGGTTGATGGCTTTCGTTATTTGGAAGATGGGCGCGTGGAGTCATTCGGCAAAGCGCATGTCTTCGAGCAGTCTTTCATCGCGGCCTCCAGGGCCGCGCCGACGTCAGCCAGTTCCTGCGGGCTCAGCAACGATTGCATCCCCTCGAAGAGCTGGCGTTCTTCTTTGCGGATATGCGTGACCAAAATCTCCGCATAACTTTCCAGGCTGGTGGCATCGAGGGTGCGAGCCACGGCGCGGGCGAAGAACTCCCGCAGCACGGCGTGTTCGGCCAGGAGTTCTTTGACCAGGGAGTGCAACTCAGGTAAGCGCGCGGCCACCGGGAAGACTCTTTTTTCCTCAGCGGCGAGATGAAACTCCACCTCATGTTCGAACTGTTCCTGAATCTCCGCCTGCCAGGCTTCAAGATCAAGGTCGCCGGTCTGGAAAGCGTGGTCCATCCTCACACACAGGGCAAGGGCGCGCTGATGTTGGTGGGAAAGCGGAACCAGGCTCTTGTCGCGCAGCATAGAGTTATTATCTGCGCATCCGTCCCCAGCTGGCGACAATTCTCAATTCGCGCTCACAGTTTTGATTGAGGGGGGGCTGCCAGCAGCCCGCAGGGTAAGCCAATCAGTGCGGACACGCTCCCACTCCTGGATCAGTAACCCGTGGGACTCGAAGAACTCGCGGATGCGGACCCGGTCCCAGCCCACAACATCCTCAAGAATCGGAGCGAGGACGGCGAGTGCGTTGCTGCTAAGGATAGTGCGTTTGGCGATCTGGGAGATGTGCTTGGCTTCGGAGACTGCAATGGTGAAACCATCACGCACATTGACGTGCAGCATCACGTGGACATCCGAGCTGCCGTCACCCACATAAACAATATGATCGGGGCCAGCTTCACGCCTGGACTGCAACTGGTCGAGCACGGCGACTTTGCCGTACCCGGCGGTGGCACGAACAATGGTCTCGATTTCGCCGGCCGCGTTGTACCGGAACACGGTGCCGAAGATGTGGTCCTCGGGCACGACTTCTTCAAGAGCCGACTGAATTACCTCGACCGGGGCCGCGGACAGAACGTAGAAATCAAATTTATAACCATCGATCTGATTGGAGAGGATCTGGTAGAGCAGGTCGATGTTTTCCTTCAGGCGAATGCGTTTGCCCACTTCATAGAGGTGTTCGCGCCGAACCTTGGAACGGAATTCAGGATCGTGCAGCAACAGGTAGGCGAGCTCCGCCCCCTGCTGTACCAGGTTCAATTTCGACATCCCTTTGATTTTGCGTTCAAACTCCGCGACCGGAATGCCTACCATTTCACTGAGCACGTAACCTGAGTCGTTGAAGGTCAGCGTCTGATCAAAGTCACTGGCGAAAATATAGCGTTTTAAAAGTTTGTCACTCATCTACGTATTAGATTCACTGGCCACCGAAAAGACAAATTAAAAACATTGATGGAGGCTATCAAGGCGATCCCTTCAGTCTATTTCTCGATACGTTTTAATCTCTTGTTAACATCAACATACAGCAGTTTTGATTGTGCGCTGCGGAGTCGTTTTTGAAGCACAGTTTCGCGTCTGAGGTCATCACTTAGGTAACTGGTGGAAAACGGATGCACAATCCGATGGCGGCGGATGGAAAGCAGGCGTTCATCGATTACTTCACTGTGATGGCGCGGGATTATCCGGGGGAGCGCGTCGAATTCAAGCCCGTGATTGCAGAAGGCAACTACGCGGAGCTGCATTGTTATCAGCGATGGCCGGGAAGCGCGGACTGGGCGGGGATTGATATTTTCCGCTTGGACGAGAACGGCAAGATCGTGGAGCATTTGGGATGTGCTGCAAGAAATTCCGGGGACATCCGCGAACTCCAACAGGATGTTCTAGCGTCGGGTTCATGACCTCAGGCGCTAAAGCGCGTACCTCCTTTCAACGGCTTATCGGCGCGGCTGGAAAGTCGGCCCTTCCCAACTCCACGCGCTACCTGATCCGCACCGCCTTTACTAAATCCTTCGCAGCGTTGAGAATGGAGAGTTGGCGTTTTGTCGCCCGCGGCGGGCACAGGAGTAAGGAATCATTATGGCAGCTACCGGAGAGCTCATTCGGCTGATCAATTACGTCGATGACATTAATACTACTTTGCGGCGCATCAGCGCTTTTGTGGCCGGGCTGGAACCGGACGAGCGGAAGCGCCTGGCGGACAGTTTGAAGGCCGCGACCACCAACCTGAATGCCGTGGTCGCGCTGTTGGAAAAAGGAGTCTAGTCGTGGCCCAGGTCTCGACCGTCGCCGTGATTGGCGCCGGCACCATGGGCCGGGGCATTGCGCACGCGGCCGCGCTCGGCGGCTATCGCACCATTCTCGAAGATCTACTTCCCAACGCTCTGCGCAAGGCAGAGAACGAAATTCGCACCAATCTCGATAAAGCCGTTGAGCTGGGAAAAGTCACGGCGGCGGATGCTGGGGCTGCTTTCACGCGGCTCGAATTTGCCGGCTCGGTGGAAGAAGCGGCGCGTGAAGCCGATCTGGTGATCGAGGCCGTCCCGGAAGAGATGGAGTCAAAGATCGAGATATTTACTCTGCTCGACAAAATTTGCCGCCCGGATACGATTTTTGCTTCGAACACTTCGTCCTTCAGCATCACCGAAATTGCCAGCGTCACTTACCGCGCGAAAAAATGTGTGGGGATGCACTTCTTTAATCCTGTCCACAAGATGAAGTTGCTGGAAGTGGTGCGCGCGCTGGAGACCGATGACGACACGATTGCCACCGCCGCCGAGGTGGGCAAGCGCATGGGCAAGGAAGCCGTGGTGATCAAGGAATCGCCCGGCTTCATCACCAGCCGCATCAATGCCATGATCGGCAATGAAGCGTTTTACATGCTGCAGGAAGGCATTGCTTCGGCTGGAGATATCGATAAAGCCTTAAAGTTGGGGTTGAACCATCCTATGGGCCCGTTTGAGCTGGTGGATCTGGTCGGCCTCGACACCCGCCTGCATATCCTCGAGTACCTTCACAAGACGCTCGGTGAGAAATATCGGCCTGCACCATTATTGGTGCAGTATGTGAAAGCCGGGCGATTGGGACGGAAGGCGGGGCGCGGGGTGTATGAGTATCCTGAGCTAGGCGTTGGGAAATAGACAGGTCCAGTTTTCCCCACGAACCGGGCACTCTCGAATCGGCTCAGGGCGATCCCCACGCAAGATGGAGGTTGTCCCCACACAAGATGATTCTGGCTATCCTTTCCTACAGGAATCACGTCTAAATCAAAGGAAATCGCGTTCAGGGAACTATGGTTGTTCTGCTGACGTACAAGACAGCAGACTGCAGGGCGGGCATTGAGACCACCCGCCTGAGTTAGACCTTGTCCCCCTGCTGTCTCCCCGGCGGCAGGGGGATGAGGCTCCCATATGAGAGGATTGCTCGATATCGTGGGTCAGTCGCTGGCCACTCTGTGGGCGCACAAACTGCGCTCGTTTCTGACCATGTTCGGAATTGCCTGGGGAGTGGGATCGCTGCTGTTGTTGGTGGGGCTGGGAGAAGGTTTCCGCAGCGGGCAAGAAAAGAACATGGCAAACCTAGGCCAGGACATCATGTTCATCTTTCCTGGACGAATTCCAGCCGTGGAGGGCAGCTTGGTTTCGGGACGGCCTTACAACTTCACTTACGGAGATTATCTCGCAATCAAGGATGAAGCCAAGTTGCTGCGGACGATATCACCGGTCATTGACCGGGAAGACATCCGCGCGGTGAGCGACTACGGTTCCACCAACGGTCAAGTATTTGGAGTGGCGCCGGAATACAACCGCATCCGTACAGTGCCTGTTGAACCTGGACGCTGGTTTAATGATGCCGACAACAAAGAGCACCGCCGCGTGGCTGTAGTGGGATGGGAGTTGCTGAAGAATGTTTTTCCGGGGCGTCCGGCCGTAGGCGCAACCATCCTTTTGAATGGCGTGGATTTTGATGTGATTGGGGTCGTCGAAAAAGTTGGGCGGGAAGGAAACAATGGCACCAACGCCCGCATCTTCATCCCCGTGGAAACCATGCACATGCTGTTTCCGCTGAAGGGAAACAATAACGAAGACGCATTGTCATTCATCAACTACCAGCCGATTACGCGCGATGCCCATCTGCGTGCGCAGCAGGAAGTGCATGGCATTATTGGCAGACGACACGGTTTCAATCCCAAGCTGGACGACGCATTCAACGATTGGGACACGATCGACGGCTCCATGAAAGTGGCTAAGATTTTCGATGCGATGGATTGGTTTCTGGGAGTGGTTGGGGTGGTGACGCTGGGGTTGGGAGCGATTGGGATCATCAACATCATGTTGGTGTCGGTGACTGAACGTACGCGGGAGATCGGCCTGCGCAAGGCACTGGGAGCGACTCATCGCAACATCATGACCCAGTTTTTTGTCGAAGGAGCGTTCCTTACGGCGTTCAGCGGGGGCATAGGGTTGACGATCTGCGTGATCTTCGTAACTTTGCTGGCGCAATTGCCAGCGCCGGAAGGGTTTGATACGCCGAGGATTGTGCCCACTTCGGCGGCCGTGGCGATTCTCTCGCTGACGATTGCCGGTGTGGTTGCCGGTCTTTATCCGGCTCGTAAAGCCGCGTTGCTTCCTCCCGTGGAAGCGCTGAGGCAGGAGTAGCTATGATTGGGGAACTGGGAAAACAGGCGTACAACGCGCTCCGTCATAACAAGAGCCGGAGCATGCTTACCATGCTAGGTATGGCGTGGGGCATCGCTACCGTGGTGCTGCTGCTGGCGTATGGCTCTGGCTTTGAGCGCGGGCTCATGATTGCCTTCGAGACTTTCGGCGGGAATTTTATTGCGGTTTTTCCCGGCCGAACTTCGATGCAAGCCGGCGGCAGCAAGGCGGGCACGGAGATCAAGCTCACCACGCAGGATGTCGATAACTTGCGGGCAGAAGTGCCGTTCCTCAAACGAGTTTCTCCCGAGGTCAACAAACAGAGTACTGTGGCCTACGGGACGCGCAGCGCCAGCTATGACATTCGCGGCACGTATGCGAACTATCAGAAAATCCGGCACGTGGATGTGGAAATGGGGAGCTTCTTTGGGGAGCAAGAGGATTTTGCGCACAGCCGGGTCGCGGTCCTGGGTTATGAAGTAAAGAAGAAATTGTTTTCCGGACAGAATGCGATCGGCGAGAGCGTGCGCATTGACGGCATTTCGTATCAGGTCATTGGCATTCTGAAACACATGATTTCGAACGGTGACGATGACATGAATGCCATGATCTATATCCCGTTCAGCGCCATGAGCGACTTGAAGAGCACCCACTACCTGGATGTGATCTGCCTGGAATACGAAGGGCAGCATGAAAAGGTCACCAAAGCAGTGCGGGATTCGCTGGCATTTCACCATAACTTTAATGCCAAAGATGACCGGGCCGCGTTTGTTTTCGATAGCGTGGAAAATTTCGGCGAACTGAAAATCATTACGACTGGCATTAAAGTCCTGCTCGGCTTTATCGGGTTGCTGACGCTGGGGATCGGTGGAGTGGGGTTGATGAATATCATGCTGGTCTCGGTGACCCAGCGCACTCGTGAAATTGGGGTGGAAAAAGCCTTGGGCGCGCACCGGTGGCACATCCTGTTTCAATTCCTGGCGGAGGCGCTCGTCATTACGGCCGTGGGTGGTCTGCTCGGGGTCGTACTCGCTTATCTGGTCTCCTGGTCGGTGGGATCCCTGACCCTGTGGAGCGCGTTCATTGAGGACGCCAGCGAGGGCGACATCCATCTGAAGATCGACTCCGCCATTTTGATTTGGTCGACGGTGATTTTGAGTTTTGTGGGGATCGTCAGCGGCATGCTGCCTGCCATTAAAGCAGCGAGGCTGGATCCGATTGAGGCGCTGAGGTATGAGTAGAGGTGTCAGTAGTGATATCGGGCCTGGAGAAAATCAATTCTTCTTTCGCCAACCCGATAGACTAGTCGATGTTCCTGGGTGATTCTGCGCGACCAGCAGCCCGCCAATACGTACTTTAGCGGCTCCGGTTTTCCAATCCCTGTGAACGGGTCGCGCAGAACAACTGCCATCAATTCGAATGTTCGGAGTGCAGTCTTGCCGTCAGTTTCCACCCAATATCGAAGATCCTGGCGAAATTCAGGATGGAAGATTGCTTCTCGATCAACGGGCCGAGTCAAGGCCCATCTCCCGGCGAAGCTTCTCGATCGATTCCGGTTTGCCCTTTCGTCCCATGGCGCGATGCAGGGCGGTAAGCAAACGCTGAGTATTTTTCGGTGAGCGAAGCAGGTGGGCGGTTTCCAGCAAGCCGGACAACTCATCGGCCGGAATCATAGCGACTTTCTTGTCACCCTTGCGGCGGACAATGACCACCTCCCGATCGTTGGCCACCCGATCGAGGACGGAAGCCAGATTTTGGCGTAGGTTGGTGTAACTGGTTTCGGTCATACTGGAATTGTACAGGTTTCCTGTACGTATACAAGTGGACCGCAAGCCGAGCTAGGCTCGGCCGGACAGCCGAGGGCGGCTGTCTCTACGCGATTCGTGCTAGGGTCTCGTCATCTTTTCCGGTTTCATCAACTGATCGAACTCCTCGGCGGTGAGATATCTTAGCTTTAATGCGGCTTCCCGCAGGCTGGTGTGCTCGACGTGAGCGGTGTGGGCGATCTTGGCCGCCTTGTCATATCCGACCTTGGGAGCAAGGGCTGTCACTAGCATCAGCGAGTTCTTCACGTACCAGTCGACTTTCGCGCGATCGACCTCAATGCCGTTGATCATGTACTCGACGTAGCCGTGGCAGGCGTCCGTGAGTAGCGTCACCGAGTGCAGGAAGTTGTAGATGATGACGGGCTTGAAAACGTTGAGCTCGAAGTTGCCTTGCGAGCCGGCGAATCCGACAGCAGCGGTGGCGCCATGAACCTGCACGCAGACCATGGTCATGGCCTCGCACTGCGTGGGATTTACTTTGCCGGGCATGATGGAAGATCCGGGCTCGTTTTCCGGAATGGAAAGCTCACCCAAGCCACAGCGCGGGCCGGATGCCAACCAGCGGATGTCGTTGGAAATTTTCATGAGCGAGGCAGCGAGGGTTTCCAGCGCGCCCTGCGCAAAAATGATTTCATCGTGAGCTGACAACGCGGCGAATTTGTTTCCATGCGAACGGAAGCTAAGACCGGTGAGTTCGGCGATCCTTTGGGCTGCACGCTCGGCAAATTCGGGATGAGCGTTTAATCCGGTGCCGACAGCTGTTCCGCCGATGGCGAGATCGTAGAGTCCGCCGAGGGTTTGTTCCAGGCGCTGGACGTCGCGCTCCAGCAGATTCGCCCAGCCACCGAACTCCTGACCGAAGGTCAGGGGAACGGCATCTTGCAGGTGGGTGCGGCCGATCTTGACTACATCGTGGAATTCTTTTGCTTTGGCCGCGATCGCGTTGTGAACGCTCTTGATCGCGGGAATCAGCGCGTTCTTCACCCGCTCCGCCGCCGCGATGTGCATTGCAGTGGGGAAGGTGTCATTGGAAGACTGCGACATGTTGACGTCATCATTGGGGTGGATCGGCTTCTTCGATCCCATTTCGCCGCCCGCGATTTCAATGGCGCGGTTGGAGATGACTTCGTTGATGTTCATGTTGGTCTGGGTTCCGCTACCGGTTTGCCAGATGCGCAGAGGAAATTGATCGTTGAGCTTGCCGGCGATGACTTCGTCGGCTGCCTGCACAATGAGTTTGGCTTTGTCGGCGGGAAGTTTGCCAAGATCCTGATTCACCAACGCGCAGGCTTTCTTGAGCGTTCCAAAGGCGCGGATCAGCTCCGGTGGCATGGTGTCGCGGCCAATGTTGAAGTGATGGAGCGAGCGCTGCGTTTGCGCGCCCCAATAAACGCTGGCCGGGACTTCGATCTGTCCCATGCTGTCGGATTCAGTGCGCGTGCGGCCCGGCTGATCTTTGGAATTGGAAGTTGCCATATCGCTTTCCTGATGAGTGCCTGTGCGTGGAAGTTAACCGTGAATTATAGCAAGCACACCTGAGGCGAATGCGCCGGTTTGCAGAGCGGTGAGACCAATGCGAGAATACCTTATGCAAAAATCATCCGCGACTGCGGTAATCATATTGGCGTCCGTCATGATGCTGATGGGGAACGCCCTGGCACAGCAGGCTCCGGCGCAAACAACTTCGCCGGCGCCTGCGGCAAAGACCATACCATCTCCGGCGAAGAAAGCCGGAACAAAGCCTGCAACAAAAAGCGCGCCGCTGGCGCTCAAAACGCAGAAAGATAAGGCGAGTTATGCCATCGGATTGAATATCGGGAAGAGCCTGCACAAGGATTCAGTGGAGGTTGACCCCAACATTCTTGCGCGGGGATTAAAAGACGCGATGGCTGGGAGCAAGTCGCTTTTGACGGACGATGAAATCAAAGCAACGATGATGGCACTTCAGGCGGATGTGAACAAAAGGCAGGGAGAGAAAATGCAACAGCTGGGAGATGCGAACAAAAAGGCAGGCGATGCATTTCTGGCCGCCAACAAGACGAAAGAAGGCGTGGTCACGCTGCCCAGCGGTCTGCAATACA
>Ga0182024_10006589_pt1 | contig 25421 bp, 23 predicted proteins | sample P32metaG_FD_120480 | JGI IMG/M metagenome (GOLD analysis project Ga0182024, IMG submission 120480) | Permafrost microbial communities from Stordalen Mire, Sweden - P3-2 metaG (Illumina Assembly) | ecosystem: Environmental > Terrestrial > Soil > Wetlands > Permafrost | place: Sweden: Stordalen...
CAGGCCCGACAGGCCCGACAGGCCCGACAGGCCCGACAGGAACGACGTGCCCGAGCGTGCCGCCGGCCGGTGGACGCGGCGGCCCGGCCGTCGTGATGCAGGGGGGACTCTATCGGTCCGACGACGCCGGCGCCACGTGGACCAAGATGTCGACCCAGGAGAACGAGATCGCCGGCCTCGCGGGCCGCGGCTGGTACTTCGAGACCGTGGCCGTTGACCCGAAGAACCCCGACGTCGTCTTCGTCTCGAACGTCGGCGTCTACCGATCGAAGGACGGCGGAAAGAACTGGGCGACCGTGCGCGGGTCCCCGGGCGGTGACGACTACCACCAGCCCTGGGTGTCGCCCGATGACTCCAACACGGTCATCATCGCGAGCGACCAGGGGACGATCATCTCGCGGAATGCGCTCACGGACGATCCGCGTCAGATCACCTGGAGTTCGTGGCTGAACCAGCCGATCGCGCAGATTTATCACGTGTCGTCCGACTACCGGTCGCCGTACTGGGTGACCGGCGCGCAGCAGGACAGCGGGGCAGTCGCCGTCCGCTCACGCGGCAAGTTCGCGGGCATCTCGATGCGCGATTGGGAGCCCATCGGCGCAGGCGGCGAGAGCGGCATGACCGCAGGCGATCCACTCCATCCGGGGATCATCTTCGGCGGCACGGGCGCCAGGTGGGACCTCGAGGCAAACGGCTCAGCCGGTCGCTCCGGTGGGCAGCCCATGCCCCAAGGCGAAGCGGCGCGGACCGACTGGACCCAGCCGCTCGTCTTCTCGAAGGCGGATCCGCACGCGCTGTACTACGCGAATCAGTACCTCTTCAAGTCGACCGACGACAGCCAGACCTGGTCCCGCATCAGCGGCGACCTGACGCGCCCCGATCCGGGTGTGCCGCCGAATCTCGACGAGGTGGCGGCCAATGACACCGATCGGAACGGCAAGCGCGGCGTCATCTACACGATCGCGCCGTCGCCCATGCTCATCCCCATGGTGTGGATCGGCACCGACGATGGGGTCATTCAGGTCACGCCTGACGACGGCCAGACGTGGCAGAACGTGACGCCGCCGGCCGTGACGCCGTGGAGCCGCGTGACCACCGTCGAGGCGTCGCACAGCAACCTCAACGAGGCCTACGCGTCGGTCGATCGTCATCAGTTGAACGATTTCAATCCGCATATCTACCGGACGCGCGATCTCGGAAAGACGTGGCAGGAAATCACGCGCGGCCTGCCGCCAGGTGTGTATGTCCACGCCATCAAGGAAGACACGATGCGGCCCGGCCTCCTCTTCGCCGGCACGGAGCGCAACGTGTGGGTGTCTTTCGACGACGGCGACAACTGGCAGTCCCTGCAGCTCAACTTGCCCGTGACGTCCAATCGAGACTTCGAAATCCATGGCGACGATCTGATCGTGGCGACCCATGGGCGCGGCTTCTGGGTGATCGATGACATCAGCCCGCTCCGTCAGATGAACGAGGCCGCGGCGTCGAAGGGCCAGGCGTTCCTCTTCAAGCCCGCCGAGACCGAAGTCATGGCGCAGGGCGGAGACAACGGCACGCCCACGCAGCACGATGAGGCCCAGGCACCAATCCGCCGAACGGCGCGGCGATCGACTTCTATCTCAAGACCGCGGCCGCCGGACCGGTCAGCATCGAGGTGGTCGATGCCGCCGGGCAGGACGTCGCGAACTGCACGATTGAGCCCAACACGCAGCCGGCGACACCGGCGACGGACACCGGCTTCCCGCCGAGCACGACCCTCCTCTGGCGAGCGACGCCCGAGCGAATGACGTCATCGGCCGGAATGCACCGCTGGATCTGGAGCCCGGGCGGCGGGGGCGGCCGGGGCGGTGGCGGCGGTCCGGTCTGTGCGGGCGGCGCGGGCGCGGCCGGCGGTCGTGGCGGCCGCGGTGGTGCGGGTGGCGGCCGCGCGGGCGCTGCTGCCGGTGCGGCCGCCGGGGCACCGGCCGGTGCCGGTGCCCCGGGTGCACCGCCAGCTGGCGGTCGCGGCGCAGGCGGTGGCGGACGTGGCGGCGGTGGCGCTGCGCCGCTGACCGGAACCTTCACTGTCAGGCTGACGGTTGGCGGCGAGACCTACCAGCAGCCGCTGGTGGTCAGAGCTGAGCCACGCGGCCGATAAGGCCGCTACTTCAACACCTCGTCGAGCGCCTGCTGGAACGCTGAGTACGGTTGCGCGCCGTCAATCATCTTGACGACGTGGACGTGCTCATTCGTCAGGTCGCGCTTTCCAAGATAAAAGGCCGGGGTGCCATCCGCGCCGAGCTGCTCGGCGAGCGCGACGGAGGCGCGAATGGCGGCGGTCGTGCGGCCGCTGGCGATGCACGCCTTGAATGCCGGGATGTCGAGGCCGGCTTCAGTCGCCCGCGCGACGAGCTGGTCGGGCGTGTGGGTGCCAGGCGGACTGAAGAGCTTCACGTGCAGGGCCCAGAACTTCTGCTGCTCCATGGCGCAATGCGCCGCCTCATGCGCGCGAATTGATATCGGATGATTCGCGTCGATCGGAAAATCCTTGAACACATACCGGATCTTGCCTGTCGCGATGTAGTTCGCCTGAATCTGGGGCAGCGTCTCCGTGAAGTACTTGAGGCAGAACGGGCACTCGTAATCGGAGAACTCGATGAGCGTCACCACGTCGTCGGCCGGTCCGAGTGCCGGCGCGCCGGTGACGTCGATGTCCGCCGCCGTGAATCCCGTGCGGCTCGTCATCTGGCCCGCCATGCGCTCCTGCTCGCTGCGAAGATTCGTGACCTGCTGCACCAGTTCGCCAATTGACCGTTCGTGGCTGTAGAGAACGATGCCGACGACGGTCAAGGCGACGACGCCCATGAGGAGGGCGATGTGCCCGGCTGTCAGGGGCGCGGGTTCGGCGGCCGGTGTCTTGGCGGCCGGTGCCTTGACGGCCGGCGGTGTCGACGCCGGTTCGACCGGCGTCGCGGGCGCGGTCGGTGGGGCAGGAGGCGGTACGGGTGTGTCGGCGTTGCCAGGTCCGTTCACGCGTCACGTCTCCTTCGGCAGGGCTTCAGCGTAGCGTTTGAGCGCCGAGAGCGAGACTTGCCAGCCGCGCGTGATGATCGCGTAGTACCGGAGCCAGCGTGGCGCCGACTCATAGCCATCTTGACGCACGTGCAGCCTGCAGCCGGTGCCGTCGGCCGTGCAGGTGACGTGGAGCCCCATCGGCCCGATCGGATCGCCCTCCGGTGGCACCCACCAGCAATCCGCGATGAGGAAGTACTCGTCCTTTTGCACGTCGACGACCGTGCCGTGGAGCACCCCGCCGAGCGGACCCAGGACGTCGTCTGCGAACAGGGTCGTCGTCCACTCGATGGCGTAGACGCCGAAGGGCACCGGCGTCGTCACCGACCGCACGGCTTGCCACCAGGTGTGGATGGCGTCAGGTGAGAAGAAGCAGCGGAAGACCGCGCGTGGTGACGCCGCTATCGTGAGGTGCTGCTCGAACCGATCGAACGGGGGCGACGCCGCAGTCGTCATGTTAGGTGCGCCTGTGGCCGAGGCACGTGGGGACACTAGCCCTTCGGCCGCAGCGTCTGGACGTAGGCGACGATCGCCCAGGCTTGGTCCTTGCTGATCTGCTCCGAGAACGCGGGCATTCGCGGCGAGGAGCGGCCGTTCCAGATCTTGTAGAAGACGACGCCATCCGGATTCTGAGCGGCATCGTCTCCCTTCGTGAGATCCATGTCGTGCGCGTACTGGGCATTGGCGTCCTCGCCGTCGCCCTTGCCCGCCGAGCCGTGACAGTGTTCGCACTTGGAGGTGTACAGCTTCTTGCCGGCCGCAATCGTCGCGTCGGTCACCGTACTTGGACTCGTCTCGGCTGCCGCAGTCGGTGGAATGATCCAACCCGACTGCTGAGCCGCCATCACGCGGGCGATGCCCGCGGTCAGCCAGATCGCGATTGGACCGATCCATTTCCACGCCTGCGTCATTGTGGCTTCCCTCGCAGTGCCCTGTCGGTGATCATATACAGGCTGAAGCGTGAAGGCTCGGACGCTCGCTTCCAGCCTTCCAGCCTTCAGGCCTTTTCTTCAAAGGAGCGACGCGATGACTCAGCACCTCCGACAGGCTCGCGTGGCGGCGTACCGCGAGGGGGTCAAAACCGTCGAGACGGCCCTCGCGGGCGCCACGGATCGAGAACTCGACGCGCGGCCGGCGCCGGGGAAATGGACGGCGCGCGAGATCGTGCATCACCTGGCTGACAGCGAGATGACGGCGGCCATCCGCCTGCGACGCCTGATCGCCGAGGACAAGCCGAACGTCGGCGCCTACGACGAGAAAGTCTACGCCGAGCGGCTGCACTACAACCGCCCGATTGAGCCCTCGTTCGAGGCCTTTCGGTTCGCCCGCGAGTCCACAGCAGACCTTCTGGACTGTCTCACGCCGGCTGAATGGTCGCGCGCCGGCGTCCATCCCGAGCATGGGCCGTATTCCGTCGATTACTGGCTCGAGATTTACGCGACGCACGCTCATAATCACGCGGCACAAATCACCCGCGCGCGCCTCAGCGCGCGTCAGTAGAGAAGAAATCGCCCGCGAAGCGGCAGGAAAGCCTCGACCTCCGCGGTCCATGACGCGGCGAGCGCGCGCGCGTCGACGTGCGCCTCGAGACCTTCGCGCTCACGCGCCGATCCACAGAGGATGTCAAACGGAGGCCTGACCGATTCGTACTCGTACGGCGGCTCGCGCCAGGCGAACGCCGCCGGCTCGGCCCGACGACACGCGTCGACCAGCACGAGCCCCGTTTCGACCGGGCGGAACGTCTGCCGGTCGACCACGTGAATCTGCACCCCGCCGCACGCCGTGTGGGCGTGCTTGTGAAACGTCGGCTCGAAGGTCACGGGCCTGAAACGCACACCGGCGAGTCCACGGGCGTTCAAGCCGCGCGCGAACGGCTCCGGGTCGATCCACGGCGCGCCGACGAACTCGAAAGGACGTGTCGTCCCGCGGCCCTCGGAGACGTTCGTGCCCTCGAAGAGCACCGTGCCGGGGTAGGCGATCGCGCTCTCGAGCGTGGGCAGGTTCGGCGAGGGCAGCACCCAGGTGAGGTCCGTCTCGTCGAAGTACTGGGCGCGAGACCAGCCGCGCATCGCGACGACCTCCAGCTTTGCCCCGATGCCGAAGTGATCGTTGAAGAGTCGCGCCAGCTCGCCGATTGTCATCCCGTGGCGCATCGGGATCGGATACTCGCCGACGAAGGACGCAAACGCCGGATCGAGCATCGGCCCCTCCACGCGGTCGCCGCTGATGGGGTTTGGTCGATCGCACACGACGACGGGCAGACCCTGCGCTTTGGCGGCCCGAAGGCAGGCCGCCATCGTGTAGACGTAGGTGTAGATACGCGTGCCGACATCCTGCAGGTCGATCACCAGCGCGTCGAGGCCGGCGAGCATCGCTGCCGTCGGCTGCCGGGTCTCGCTGTAGAGCGAGTAGATCGGCACCTGCCGGCGCTGATCCTCGGCGTGCGGTGATTCGATCATGTTTTCTTGCACGTCCGACCGGAACCCGTGCTGCGGACCGAACAGGGCGCCGACGCGGACGCCGTGGGCTTCGGCGGCGTCGAGGACGTGGTCCAGGGTGGCGGTGACGGACGCGGGATTCGAGACGAGGCCGATCGTCCGCCCACGCAGCAGATCCCGCTCGAACAGGACCTCGGTGCCGAGCGTCATGTCCGGTTCCCCCCGCCGCGCGAGGCCGCACTCGCCAGGATCTCGGCGAGGAACCCCGCTTCGAGCGCATCGCCGTAGGTGTTGCATCGCAGGACGAACAGATCGGCGCCGCCGACAATCGTGAGGACGAGGTCGCGATCCTGCCGGGCGATCGCGCGCACCCGGTGCCACGGCCACGAGACCACCGACGCCCCGACGAAGATGGCGCGGTTCGAGGTCAGGAAGAGCTTGCCGGCGACGCCCGCTGGCCCGACCAGGGAGACGGGCGCGATGAAATGGCAGCGGTCGCTCGCGATGACACGATGCTGCGTCGGAATGTCCGGGAGCCTCGTCGTCGCGCGCAGGTCCGCGAGCCGCTGGAGGCCTTCGAGGAATTCCAGTTGCCGGTCGGCCTCGTCAGGCCAGTCGTCGGCCGCCGCGATCGACTCGCGGAGCGCGACGATCCCTGCTGCGGAGGGCTCCACGGCGGTCGCGTCCGCTTGCTGCCACCACGCCTGATGGGGGCGGTCGTCGCGCAAGCGACCGAAGAGCGACCAAGGCATGACAACGTGCCGACGAGTCGCGGACGCGACGCGTCAGGGCAGATAGGTCACCGCGGCCTCGACGACCTCGTGCATCACATGCAGTGCCATGCCGCCCGCAGTGAGGAGGCTCGTGCTAACCGCGATGCGATGCAGCAGGGACGCTTTGGGCAGCGGCGCCGGTGCCGGGCCGGCAATCAGCCGGCGGACCCGCCGTTCCAGATCTTCGCCGCGATAAAGTGCGCTCGCGGGGAGGTAGACAGCCGGCTGACCCGCCGGTGCCAGGCGCGCCACGTTGAGCAGGGCGGACGCGAGGTCACAGCGGCCATGGGGAGAGTGCTGGCCGGCAGCGTCATCGGCAGCCTGTTCGGCCGCTTCGTGCCAGCGCTCCGCAAGGCGTGTCCCGAGAGGCGTCATCGAGAGCGGATCGGGCAGGCAGGCCATCACGGCCCGTCGAATGTTGTCCCTGTTTTCGATGTGTCCCTGCTCGTGCGCCGCGATCGCGCGAAGTTCGGCGGCCGACGAGTGGGCCAGCACCTGACGTGCGACCACGACGCGCGCCCGTAGGATCCCGACGACGGCGACGACGGGGAACGCGACGTCGATCGCGTAGCTCGGCAACGAGATGCCGGGCAGCGAGATCGGCGTGGCCGTGCGCATCCACGTGCGAAGGACCCGGTTCGTCGCGATCGTGACGCGCGCCCACCGCGCGATCGCGAGGGCGTAGAACACGACGCCGGCGGCGGCCAGCGCCGTCAGCACGACGCCGATCGCCTCCTGTTCGCTCCGAGGCTCGAAGACGACGAACGACAGGATGCCCTGCGCCATCGCCGCCGTAGCGACGACGGCCGGCAGCATACGCAAGCGGAAGAGCGCGCGGGCGTGGGCCGCGGGTGAGTCGTCGCGACGGCGCCTCGCGGACAGAGCCGCGACAACCGATCCCGCCGTGCCCGCCAAGGCGAACGTCGACAAGGCGATGACCGCGAGCCGTACGTCGAAGGTCACGATCGTTGGTTCTCGATCTCGGCGCGTCGCGCGCGGACGAGGGCCTCGAGTTCGTCGAGGAGGTCATGGTCCCGCGCGCTGACCGCCTCCACGAAAAACGACATCAAGGGCGTGAGCGCGGCTTGGTCCCCGGCGATGACGGTGCGAAGTGCGGTGGCGGCGCGCGCCGACTCGAACTCCGGCCGCGACATCCGCGGCTCGTACATGAACGCCCGGCCGCGCTTGACGCGGTCGAGCACGCCCTTCCGGTAGAGCCGGTCGAGCGTCGTCATCAGCGTCGTATATGCGATGTCGGGGAAGTGCGGTTGAAGATCCCGCACGCAGGCGGAACGCCTTCGCAGCCAGAGGCTCTCGAGCACGCGCCATTCGAGCGGGCCAAAACGCCCCGAGGGGGCAGAGTCCATCAGACGGGCAAACCAGGAAGTCATAAGGCGACGAAAAGTGTAGCTCAATTGCAGGGCGGTGCGCTGAGGCCGGTCTGCCGGCGCCATACGCCCAACGCCGCTGAAAGGGCCCGGTAAAGGGCCTGGCAGACCCGGACGACCTGCGCGCGAACCGCGCCGCCGCCTCCTGCAGCACGGACTGGAGGTCGGCGGCGCGATCGCCTTGCGGCTTGTTCTCGATCACCACGTGTCAGTCTCAGCCGATATGCCTCGGCCGATACACTAAGATCACAGAGGATAAGAAGGGAGGCGGAGGAGATGCGCCGGGCTCGTTGCGTGGCCGCTCTCGGATGTCTCATCCTGCTCGCCGCCGGCCTCGGGCGCACGGCTCGGGCGGCGGCTCAGACGACGACCCTGCCCGCGCCTCCACTGGTTGTCGAGCTGCGGATCGACGGCGAAATCGAGCCGGTCATGGCCGAGTACATCGACGGGGGCATTGACCAGGCCAACGGCGAAGGCGCCGCGCTCATTCTCATCATGATCGATACGCCAGGCGGCCTCGACACCGCGATGCGCGACATCATCCGGCACATCCTCGATTCGCGCGCGCCCGTCGCAGTGTACGTCTCGCCGGCTGGATCGCGCGCGGCATCCGCGGGCTTCTTCATCTTGCTCTCCGCGGATGTCGCGGCCATGGCGCCCGGAACGCACACGGGCGCCGCCTCGCCGCTCCTGTCAATTGGCGGCTATCCCATCACCGCGGACGCGACGCTCGAAAGCAAGATCCTCAACGACGCCACGGCGTACCTCCGCAGTTACGCCGGCCGGCGCGGGCGTGGCATCGCCGTCGCAGAAACCGCGGTCACCGATGCCAAGGCGTTCACCGAGCACGAAGCGCTCGACGACAAGTTGATCGACCTCGTGGCCCCCTCTCGGGACGCCTTGCTCGCGACCCTCGACGGACGGACCATCACCCGTTTCGACGGTCACGCGTCAACGCTCGTCCTGTCGCACCCAAACGTCGTCACGATCGAAATGTCGTCGCGACAGCGCCTGCTCGACCGGATCATCCAGCCCGACGTGTTCTTCGTGCTGCTCATCGTGGCCGCCCTCGGCCTGTACGCCGAGTTCACGCATCCGGGATTGTTCGCTCCGGGCGTCATTGGCGGCCTTGCTCTGGTGCTGGCACTCTTTGGCCTGCAGGTTCTGCCCATCAACTTGACGGGCCTGCTGCTGATCGCGGTCGCTCTGTCGTTGTTTGTGCTCGAAGGGAACTACCCGAGCCACGGCATCCTCGGCCTCGGCGGGGTGGTCGCCATGCTCCTCGGCGCGGTGATGCTCGTGCGGTCGCCGCTCACCGGCGGCGGGGTGAGCCTGGCCCTGGCCATCGGCACGACCCTGCCCTTCGCACTCATCGTCGTCGTCCTGATGCGGGTCGTGTTGCGCTCACGGACCTTGGCGCCCCAGACGGGCGTCGAGGCGCTCGCCCGTGAAGTAGGTGACGTGACCGAGCCTATCGGTGTCGCGGCCTCCACGTCGGGCACGGTGCTCGTTCGTGGCGAGTTGTGGCGAGCGATGTCGACGAGGACCATCGCCAAGGGCACGCGCGTCCGGGTGGTCCGTGTTGACGGCTTGACCCTCTACGTCGAGCCGCTCGACGCGCCAGGCCATCCGTAGCGGCGCGGAACTTGCGCGCGCGTCAGCGAGACGCGCCCCCGCCGACCTTCTCGGCCAGGCCGCCCAGCAGGTCCAGCGGAAGCGGAAACACGATAGTGGTGTTCTGCTCCGACCCAATCTCGATGAGCGTTTGGAGATAACGCAGTGTGATAGCCGCCGGCTCTCGGTTGAGCACGGCCGCGGCTTGCGCGAGTTTTTCGGACGCCTGGAATTCCCCTTCCGCGGCGATGATCTTTGCGCGTCGCTCGCGTTCCGCTTCGGCCTGCGCCGCGATGGCGCGCTGCATCTCTTGCGGCAGGTCCACCTGCTTGACCTGTACCTGCGTCACTTTGACGCCCCAGGCCTCGGTATGTTCGTCGAGGATCGTCTGCAGGCGCGAGTTGAGCTTCTCGCGCTGCGACAGTAAGTCGTCGAGCTCCACTTCGCCGAGCACCGAGCGGAGACTCGTCTGGGCAGCCTGCTCGACCGCGTAGCGATACTGTTCGACTTCGAGGATCGCCCGTGTGGCGTTGACCACGCGGAAGTAGACCACCGCGTTGACCTTCAACGACACGTTGTCTCGAGTGATGATGTCCTGCGGCGGCACGTCCCAGGTCACGACACGCAGTGACACGCGAATGAGTTTGTCGATGGGCCAGAGAATGAGCACGAGCCCCGGTCCCTTTTCCCTCTCGAGCACCCGACCCAGGCGGAACACGACGCCGCGTTCGTACTCGCGGAGGATGTTCAGGCACTTGATGACCCAAACCAGGACGATGATGACGACCATGGCCATCGACGGGAGGAGGGAGTCAGGCATATGGCTGCACGATAGCACCTCCCTCAGGCGGGTGACGTGCTGTTTTCCGCAATCCTTTCCGCGCCGGCGTAGACGTTGAATCGGCCATCGCGGACGAAGCCCACGAGCGTGAGCCCGGCGAGGCGCGCCGCCTCAATCGCCATGTCTGAGGGCGCGCCGACCGCGATGACGGCGCTGAGCCCAGCAACGGCGGCTTTCTGGACAATTTCGAACGCCACACGGCCGCTGACGACCAGAAGAGGAGAGTGATTGATCGGGTGGTCGGTCGACAGGGCCGCGCCGATCACCTTGTCGACCGCGTTATGGCGGCCGATGTCTTCTCGGACCACGAGCAACTGCCCTTGAGCGTCAAAGAGCCCCGCGGCGTGAAGTCCCCCGGTCTCGGCAAACACCGTCTGGCCTCTCAGCAGCCGGGCCGGGAGGCTCGCGATGAGCGTCGGCGACCAGCGGGGCACCGCCGGATCGAGGGTGACGCGCCCCGCGTCGAGGCGGTCGACCGACAGCCGTCCACACAGGCCGCAGGCGCTCGTCGGCGTGAGGACACGATGCTGGATGACTTCATCGATGACCACGGAGTCGGCCAACGTGGCGATGACGCGAGCCTCTGTCGGATCCGAAGCGTCAGGACCGGCGAACGCCATTGAGATGATCGAGGCGACGTCATGGACCACCCGTTCGGTATAGAGCCATCCACGAATTAGGTCGCCGTCGTCTCCCGGCGTTCGCATGAGCACGCCGAGACGGCAGGCCCGGCCGCCACTAACCGACCGTACCTCGACGCCGAGCGGCGCTTCGATGGCGACGAGATCCTGATCGGTCCGCGCGGCGCCCTGTTCGACGCGCACGATCGGCACGGCAGCCGCGCGAGACATCGGGACAATTGTATGGGGCCCGACCCCCTGGACCCTTCAGAACTGGAAGCGCACTTCGAACTGGAACATCCGGCCCGGGTCGACGTTCGACAGCCCCGAGCTGGCTTGACCGAACGTCGGCAGCGGCGTCGAGCCGTTTCCGTAGGTGCTGTTTCGGCCCAGGATGTTCGCGTGGTTGAAGAGGTTGAAGCACTCCGCGCGCACTGAGGCTGAGCGTTTCGACAGTTTCACGCTCTTCTCGAGGAACACGTCGGTGTCGTAAATCGGTGTGCCGCGGAACGCGTACCGGCTCACGACCACGCCATTGATGACCGGTCGGTCGTTGGCAGAGCCGTCGCCGTTGTTGTCCACGCCGGTCGTCGCGTTGAAGGGCTTGCCCGACGCGAGTGAATTCACGGTCCCCGCCATCAGGTCCCACGGGAGCCGACGGGAGTACGTGATGACCGAGCGATTCCGCTGATCGAGCAAGCTCGGGCCCGTTTCGTTCGCTGGTCCGAGTTGGTTGAAGTCGTTCGGGCCGGCGCCGTTGCCGTCAGGCTCGGTGGTGTTCGTCGCCTTCGAGAGCGTGTAGCTGATGGACAGATACTGCTTCGCGTCCTGCCAGCGCATCATCGTCTGCAGTCCGTTGTAGTCCGCGATGCCGAGGTTTTCGATGGTGTCGATGACGCGAAAGCCGCCGTTCACCGGCACGATCGGCCGCGTGGCATCGGCAAAGGTCACGGCGTTCGCGGCGCCGGAGCCCTCGCAAGGCACGGCCGTGTTGTTCGGGCCGCGACACTGGTCCGCGGCGGTCCGCACGAAGAGAGACGGCGCGTTCAGATCGACGGTTTCGTCGAGGCCGGTCCAGTGCTGGCGGACGTAGTCGACCGACAGGAGCCCATGGCTCCAAAACTGGCGTTGGAACCCGATCGAGCCGACCTGACTCTTCGGGTTGACGAACGTCGCCGCCGCATATCCCGGCAGGGCGGCGACATTCACGCCGATGGACTCGTAATAGGACGCCATGCCGGGCTCAATCGTGATGTTGCGCGCCGGGAGCGTGCTCAGCGCGGCGTTCTGGTTGAAGACGACCGGTGTGCAGCCGGCGCCGACGCACGTGGGGAAGCCCGTCTGGCCCGGTGCCGCCGTGTACGTGAATTGCCCCAGCGGACCGCCGAGCGTGAAGCTGGCGTCGTTGTTGGCGCGAAGCTCCGTGTAGTACACGCCATATCCCCCGCGGACGGAGAACTTCGAGCTGCCCTTCGGATTCCACCCGAAACCCAGCCGCGGCGCGAAGTTCTTCGTGCCCTGGCTGAACGTCTGGCGGTCGTACCGTAATCCGAGGTCGAGCGTGACATTGGGCGCGACGCGATAGCTGTCCTGGACGAAGAGGTCGTACACCCACTGGTTCAGCACGTACGTGCCCTCGCCGAAGTTGAAACTCTGCTGGTACTTCGTCATGTTGGCGATCGTCAGAGCCGACTCCGGGACGGTCGTCGCCGAGTTCGCCGTGAACTGGCCGAGGACGTACGCGTTGCCGAACTCCGTGCCGTTGCCGCCGGAGGACGACTGCATCGCCGAGCCGCCGAATCGGACGTCATGCGCGCCCTTGATCCAGGTCATCGTGTCCGAGAACGACGACTGGCGGCTGAAGACGTCCACGCCGAGCGACGTGCCGTCGGTGAACGGCGCCGCGCCTGAGCGCGTGATCTGCGTCGACGGATCGATCGGCGTGAAGTTTTCCACCGGATCGGCGTCCTGATACTCGACGCGGGCTTCGTTCAAGAGCGACGCGCTCAGGATCGCGGTGTCGTTGAGTTGACCCGTGTAGGAATGCCGGGTGAACGTGCGCCCCGCGTCGGGCAGCACGTTGCCGCCGACCGTGTCCTGCGGGTTGGTGTCGTTGAACCGATCGAGGTTGAAGCGGACCATCAACGAGTTGGTGTTCGAGAACTTGTGATCGACGCGGCCGTCATACAGCCCCTGCTGATACGTGCCGACGTAGGGGATGCTCGTCTGGCCGGCCGGGACCACGAGGGGCGAGGTGATGGCGGCCGTGCGGTTCTGGTTCGTGTAGTCGCCGGCCATGAAATAGTAGGTCTTGTCCTGGGTGATGGCGCCGCCGAGCGAGAACGACCCCTGACCGAGCGAGTCGGGAATGTCCGGCGGAACAATCGGCGTGGCCACGCCGTTGCTCGTCGGCGGGACGCAGGTCGGCACCGATGGCGCACATTGCTCACTCGCCGAGAATGTCTTGGGCTGCAGGCCGCCCGGACGGCCGAGGAAGAGGCCGTCGCCGTGCAGGTCGTTCGAGCCGGACTTCGTCACGATGTTGACGGCCGCGCTCGAGGTCCAACCGTTCTCGGCCGAGAAGGCGCGAGACTCGATGTTCATCTCGGAGATCGCGTCGATCGGCAGCGTCGCGAATATCGTCTGGCGTCCCCACAGTTCGTCGGCCGAGGCGCCATCCACCACGAAGTCCGCCTGCCGCCGGCCGCCCGCGCCGGTGACGAAGTAGACCGAGTTCATGAACAGGTCGCCCGTCCCCTTCGCGTTGCGGAACGACGCGTTGAGGAGCGGCAAGGCCGAGAATTTCCGCCCGAGCACCGGTGTGTCCTCCATCCGGTTGCTATCGAGCTGCGTCCCGATCGCCGGGTCGGTGCTCACGCCCTCCGTCGTGCCGTACACGGTGACCTCGGTCTTCCCGCCGCTCGCAACGAGCTTCATCTTCACCTGCGCGACTTCACCGGCGAGCAGCGTGATGTTGGACGTGGTTCCGTCCGCAAAGCCCGACCGCTTCACGGTGATGGTGTAGGTGCCGTTCACGTCCAGCGAGGACAGCGTGACGGTGCCGTTCGCGTCGGACGTGCCTTCGCGCGACGTACCCGTCGTGTTCTGAACGGTCACCACCGCGTCCTTGAGAATCGCCCCGGTTTGATCGGTCACCGTGACGACGACGGTCGCCGTATTGAGAGACTGCGCGGCGGCCGGTAGGCTCCACGCACAGAGAACTAATGCCAGCAGTACCCGAATCGACACCTGCATCTCGTCTGTTCTCCCCTGCGTGACGCCTTCGCGCCCGCTTCGTCCGTCACCGCCTGCGCAAGCCTTCAAGCCTCCACGCCTTCAAGCCTTCGAGCCTTCGAGTTACTTCGCAGTGACCACGTAGTCCTTGAACTCGCTCGAGCTATCCGTCTTCGACCAGAGGCCGACGCGGCCCTTGACCGGCGGCTGCAGCAGGGGGTTGTTGGCCGCGATCAGATCCGGGTTCGGCGGGGCGCCCCGGCGCTGAGGTTCCGGCGGCGAATCCAGCGTGTAGGTCCACTGCTGGGTCCCGTCGAGCCAGGCCGTGACGAGGCCGCCGTCCACGCCGATCTTTAGCTCGTGCCACTTGTCCCGGTCGCCGGCGGCGGTCAGAAGATTGCCGTCGCCGTGGTGGTTCAGGTACCGGCGAATACCGTTGTGAAACTCCCACATGACGACGTTGTGCTCGGTGTCGTTATAGCGGACGACCAGCCAGTCGCCGTTGGGCTTGACGTTGAACAGGATGCCCGAGCACCGGTCCAGGTCGCCGGCGATGGTCTTGAACTTCATGCTGATCGTGCCGTTCGAGAAGTTGTCGACCGTGCGCAGAACCGCGATGGGGTAGTGCGCGAACTGCTTGGCGTTGTCCATCAGGTCTTCGTTGGACGTGCCGTAAATCTTGCGCGCGCTCTCGACGAGGAGCTTCGTGGGGTTGTCTTGCGCCGCCTTCCACGGGCTGCCGTCGACCTTGATGACTTTGTCGGGCCCATCCTGGACGACGACCCACGTGCCGACGAACGGCTCGAAGATTTGCGGCGTCTGGCCGACCACTTCCTTGCTGAGGTCGACCTTGACGTCCTGCGCCAGGAGCGGCGCGAACGAGAGAACCAGGGCCGCGCCCACGACGCTTGCGGCTACACGATCCCAGTTGCGATTCATTCTCATACTTGCCTCCTCAACACGAGTACACCGGCGCCCACGACGACCGTGGGCCACAGGCCGTAGAAAACCCAACTAGCAGCCACCGGGCGGACCGCGAGCGGGTGACCGTGAAATTCGTCATCCGCGTCCGCGGCGGGCGTGATGCCCGCCAGGCCGAGCACCGTCTCCATGACGCCCTCGTCCGTGATCACCCGACTCATCACGTGACGGCCACCCAGGTCGTACCGAATCTCGCCATAGCCCGGATCCGCTTCCTCGAACAGCCCAGTCGACGTGCGCGACACGTAAAACACGCGGACGTGTGGCATCGCGCGCTTCAGCTTGGCGAGCGCCTGGTGATCGAGTTCCTGCCGTCGCGGATCGGCCGGCGCCAGGTGGACTTCAACCGTGAGCGGGGCTCGGACCTGCTCGAGCGCTTGCTCGTCGCCCTCCGGAAACGAGTTGCGACGGCTCTCGGAGGCGTCCCAACTGCCGCGCGCCTGCGTCGCGCCGAAGACCACGACCGCGGCAACTGCCGCCAAGGCCAACGAATCGCGAGCCCGGCCGGCCACGGGGACGCCAGGGCGCATCCAGAGCGCGGCGACGGCCAGACCCGTGGCGATGATCGTCAGGGCGATGAGCACCACGTCGACCTGGACGAGGCCGTGCTGGAAGGCCGCGACGAGTGCACTCGGCGTGTACGCGGCGACGGTCGTCCAGACCCCGCCGTGAATCGCCGCGGCGAAGTCGACAATCCAGAGGCCGACCGTGACCGCCAGCGTCGCGATGGCGGCCGTCGACGGATGGTCGGTCATCGATGCCGCCGCAGCCGCCAGGGAGATCGTGATGCCGGCGTTCAAGAGATGACCGACCGCGACGACCGCGATCTCCGGAGCGTACGCCGACCCGCCGTAAGCCAGCCACAGGCCGGCTGCGCAAAGGCCGGCGAGTCCGGTCACGAGCCAGCCCGCGAGGAGGACCAGGGCCTTCGCGCCCATGCGCGCGAATGGCGACATCGGACGTTGAAGCTCGATCGTCAGCGCGCCAGTCTGGCGATCACCCCCCACGAGTCGGATTGCAACGAAGGGCAGCAGGAAAATCGCGGCCAGCTCGTAGGCGCTGAACGTCGGGGCCCAGATGCCGTCGAGCGGGTTGCAGACGAAGCCACAGCCCGACCCGGCCCCTGCGCTGACTTCTGCATAGCTGTTCACGGCGGCAATGAACGACACGCCGACCAGCGGGCCGGTGAGGGCGAGCAGGGCCCACCACGCGCGCGACGCCGTCAGTTCGCGCCATTCCTTGCGCACGAGCCACACGAACGGCCCGCTACGTGAGCGCAAGGAACACCTCTTCGAGACCGTGGCTCGCGTGCGCGCCGCGAGTCTCCGCTGCCGCGGCCAGTTCGTCGAGCGTGCCCTCGCCGCGGACGTGGCCGGCCGAGAGCAGGACAAAGCGGTCGCACACGCGAGCCGCGTCGGAAATCTGATGGATCGAGAGGACGATGGTCCTCCCATCGGCGGCATGCGCCCGGACCGCCGCGGAGACGTCGCGCGTCTGGCGCAGATCGAGCCCATCGAACGGCTCGTCCACGAGAAGAATCGGTTGCGGCGCGAGAAGGCCGATAGCGAGCATCGCTCGCTTGCGTTGCCCCTTCGACAGCGTGCCGATGCGACGGTCGAGCAAGGCGTCGAGATTCAAGGCTCGAACGACGTCGTCTCGCCGATCAGCGCGGCCACCAAAAAAGCCCACCGTGAAATCCAGGGCCCAGCCGACAGGCTGCGAGGGCCAGGGCGCGATCGCGTCCGGCAGGTAGAAGAGGTGCGCGCCGGCCTGCGTGGCGGGCAGAAGGTCGCCGTTCACGCGGACGATGCCCGCGTCCCGGGGCATCATGCCGGCCAGACACTCGAAGAGGGTCGTCTTGCCGGCGCCGTTCGGGCCGATGACGCCGAGTACTTCACCGTTGCGGACTTCGAACCCGACGTCGTCTAGCGCCGTGACACGTCGGTAGGTCTTGGTCAGACCGGTGACGCGCAGCAGGACCTCTGGTGCGGCAGATGAGTTCGGAACCGACGGCACGGCGCCAAGTGTAGGGACCGCCTCGGGTTACTACCAGAGGCCGTATGTCTCAATGACCGAGCGCCGCGCGAAGCTGACCCAGGTACTCGGGCAGCCGCCACGCGTCACCGGAGTAGTAGGCGAGGAGCGGCTCCGTGTCGTCCCTCGAGGTCAGAGTGGCGTTCAGAACCGCGCGCGCGTCGCTGCGGGCGTCGCTCCGGCCCGTCATGAGCAGTTGGGAGGCGAGCGGCCAACTTGCCCACCGGGCGCCGGGCGTACGGGACAACGCTCGCCGGTAGATCTCGATGGCCGACTCATGGTCGCCAAGGTTCTGTGCAATCCAGCCGTCGAAGTAATCGGTCAAGGACAGGAGATGAGGGTCGTCCGTCCCGCGCGTGACTCGATCCAGATGCGTCTGCGCCGCCGTCCACGCTTGCTTGCGCACATCGAGGTACCCGAGATGTAGTTCGGCCTCGGCTCGGACCTCGTCCAACCGAGCAAGGGCCCCGAGATCGCGGGCGACGTCCGGCAAGAGCGACGCGCGGGCGAGCGACAGACGCGCAACCGCACGATCGCGGAGCGTCTGCTGGTCTTCCCGCGATTGCGGGGCAAAGGCGACAGCGGCGGCGGCGAGGCGCTGCAGCTCAGCCATTTCAGGCGGGCGGATCGCATCCCGAGCGAGCAGCGCCGTTGCCGTCACCACGGGCTCCGCGAGAAGGGCCGTCGCCTGCTCGCGCGCCTCAATCTCGGCAAGAGTGAAGCGAGGTTCGTCCGGAAAGCGGGCGCTCGCATATCCCACATGTCCGCCCTCATCTTCACGTTCAGCCAGCCGTTGCAGGGAGTTGTCCGGTGACACGCTCAACGCGAGAGCCAGCGCATCTTTCCGGCCGATGAGGAGAGGCCAGCCATCGTGTGCCTCGAGCTCGGCGATCGACGCCAGATACCACCACCGCTCTGCGGCCACGGGTGTCGGCGGCGCGTGCCGGCGCAACTGGTCGCACGCCCACACGATCAGCGGCGCGCCGGGCCATGGTCCGCCGCGGACGGGCCTGAGGTCCCTCGCGACGTCGAGCGCGAGGGACGCGGCGACGAGCGTGCGGCGCCACGCAAGGTCGCGGTCAGTGGCGCCAATCCAGAACTCGGCCGTTTCCGCGTAGGTCGTCCGGAGCTTTTCACGGCCGTTGGGTCCGTCGAGTTCGGCGAGCGACCCCTGGTAGTCGCCGTGGTCGTACCGATTGAGGAGGTCCAGGATACGCGCCGACGGGGTCGGGGCGGCAAGGAGCGGGGCGCACAGAATCACCGCGAGGAGCGGCGCCGCCAGTCGGGGTGCTCTGACCGGAAGCCGCCTTACTCCTGAAGTGCTCAGGCCGCTAGCCACCGGCATAGCCCTTGCGTGCCCGGACGATCAAGTGCGCCGCGTTTGGTGTCCGCACCGCGACGAGGATGTCGTGCCAGCCAGGTACCGGCACACCCCGTGGCGTGTAGTAGAGCGTGTAGCTCTGTCGGAAGTCGTCGAAGACTTCCTTGAAGGCCGCGACCGCGTCCGTCACGTGATGAACGTCGCCACCGGATCGCTTGGCGGCGTCCACGATGGCGGAGCGGCTGGCCAATTCGGCCGTCTGCCCCGCAGCCAGGGGGGCGCGCTGCAGGGGCGCATAGGCATCCGCTAACACGACGTGCATCACGGCGTCGACTCGGCTGGCGACGGCCACGACGGTGTCCGGTGGCGACGTGCTCTCGTTGTCCTCGCCGTCCGTGAAGGCCACGATGAGGTGCCGGCGATCGGGTCCGGGGTCCCAGGCGAAGGCGTAAATCATCGCGTCGTTGACAGCCGTTCCGCCGCCGGCCTGCATGGTCGCGATGGGGAGGTGCCGATCCGGGCGCTGCATCGGGAAGACCTCGTCAACGCGGTTTGACACCGTGACGAGCCGGACGCGATCAATCGGTCGCAACAGGTCGGCACACCGCTGGACAGCGGTCTTGAAGCGTGCGATGACGCCGTCCGTGCTGGCGCTCGTGTCGACGAGCAGCGTGACGTCGATGGGTACGGTCTCGATAGCGGCGGCCTCAACCGACTGATCGACGCCGTTATCGCTGAGGGAGAAGTCGGCCGACGTGAGACCGGGCACTGGTATGTGGCCGTCGCTGACGGAGACGTCCACGCGGACCGCGTTCACCCCAGCGTGGAATACCGCTTGCTGGCGTGCCGCCTCGATACGCCAGGCTCGTCCGGCCACGGGGTCCGACAGGACCAGCGTCAGCGCCGAGGCGATGAGCACCCAGATGAGTTCGGACGATTGGCGAAGGCCGCAGCCCATGGCCTTAGATTCTAGATTCCAGGTTCGAGATTCCAGATTCCAGATTCAGGTGGCTCCTTGCGCCCGTGAGCGTCTTACTGTTTACTGTGTCGGCTGTTCTGGAAGCCGAGGAGGATCCCGGGTGGGCATCTACTGGAATAAGGATGTAACAGCGGACGGCCCCGAGGGCAATGACGGGCCGCCACGCGCGAAGAAACCCAAACCGCCGCCCCGGCCGGCCCCCAACGTCCCCAAAGCGCGAACCTGGACCTCACCTCCGAGCGCTGACGAGCCACCCGCTGGCCAGGATGCCCCGGGTGCCCGTAATTCACGACCGGGGAAGCGTTAGGGTACTCCCCAGAAGTGTATTTTTCTGATACACTCACGCAGTGCGGGGTGACTCCCTCAGGGACCTGTATGCGAAGGCCCTGGCCCTCTTGGGTCTGGGCCTGCTCGGCGCCGCCGGGGCGCTGGTGAACTACTGGCCGGTACGCGGCGATCTCCCCGTGGTGGCCTCCGCGCTAGTTGTGCCTGGCCCCTCCATCGTTCCGATTCTGCACGAAACGCTGACCGACAACTCAGCCACGCCGCGCCGCGCTTTTGCCGCCAAGTCCCGCGCGCTGGGCGTGGCGGGCGCCGACCTCAGGATCCCGGCCACCAACGACAACGACGCGAGGCTCGGCGCCTCTGGTGACCCACCGGAGTCCCTGGGCCCAGGCGTGGTCCTTCCGCCGAGTTTGAAAGTTACGCCAGCGGCGATGGGTGCCATGCCGACGTCAACGCTCGACCTGATGGCCCCGGTGATCTCAGCGTTTGAGGTGACACCGGAAGACCCCTTGGCCGCGCCACCCACGCAGTCGGCCAAGAACGGCGAGAACAAGGTCGCCGGCGCCGCGAAGTACCTCGGCAAGGCCAGCGCCTGGCCCTTCGTGGCGCTCGCGCACAAGCTCCGCCTGTAACCCCGCACAGATCCGTTTCCGTGTCCCCTGGAGCGTCGTCGCTGCTCCAGCCACCCGCAAGCCGCCTTAGCTCAACGCTTCGATCACGTCCCAGCGCGTGACGATGAACGTCTCGTCGCTCTTGAAGTCGCGAACGAGCACGGCGCTATTCTCGGGCGTGATCATCGTCGCGAGGGCGTCGATGCCGGTGGAGATATCCACGAACGGAAACGCCGGCTGCATCACCCGCTCGATCGCCTGCGCCTTCAGGTCGGGGCGGCGGACGATTTCCTCGTACAGGTGCGTCTCGCTCACCGATCCCACCACGCGGCCGCCGTCGGTGACCGGAATCTGTGAGAAGTCATGCCGCGTCATCACGCGAATCGCGTGCGCGACAGTATCCAGGTGGTCGAGCGTTACGAGCGGCGTCCGCTCTCGCGTCGCCACCAGATCCCTGGCCACGAGGCCGGTCTTCTCGAGGAACCCCTTTTCGCGCATCCAGTCGTCGTTGAACATCTTGCCCAGATAGCGCGTGCCATGGTCGTGGAAGATGACGACCACCACGTCGCGGTCGGTGAGCCGATCCGTCATCTGCACGAGCCCCGCCATCGCCGCGCCAGCGGAGTTGCCGGCGAAGATGCCTTCTTCACGCGCGATCCGACGCGTCATGATTGCCGCGTCTTTGTCCGTCACCTTCTCGAAGTGATCGATGAGGCTGAAATCGACGTTTTTCGGCAGGAAGTCTTCGCCGATGCCTTCCGTGACGTACGGGTAGATCTCGTTCTTGTCGAATACGCCCGTCTCCTTGTACTTCTTGAAGACCGAGCCGTACGTGTCGATGCCCCACAGTTGAATGCGCGGATTGCGCTCTTTCAGGAACCGTCCGACGCCACAGATCGTGCCGCCCGTGCCGACGCCGACCACGAGGTGGGTGAGGCGCCCATCCGTTTGGTCCCAGATTTCCGGGCCGGTCTGCTCATAGTGCGCCTGCGAATTCGACAGGTTGTCGTACTGGTTGGCCTTCCAGGAGTTTGGGGTTTCACGCTCCAGGCGCGACGAGACGGAGTAGTACGACCGCGGATCCTCGGGATCGACATTGGTGGGGCAGACGATCACTTCCGCGCCAAACGCTCGCAGAGCGTCGACCTTCTCCTTCGACTGCTTGTCCGTCGTCGTGAAGATGCAGCGGTAGCCCTTGACGACCGCCGCGATCGCCAGGCCCATGCCCGTGTTGCCGGAAGTGCCCTCGATGATCGTGCCGCCAGGCTTGAGCGCTCCGTCGCGCTCGGCGTCCTCGATCATTTTCACGGCCATGCGGTCCTTGATCGAGTTGCCGGGGTTGAAGGTCTCGACCTTGGCGTACACCTCGGCGCGCGTGAGGCCGGCCGTCAGCCGCCGCAGCCGCACCATCGGCGTGTGGCCGATGGCGTCCAGAATCGTGTCGCAGATTTTCCGCGGAGCCACGCGGCGATTATAGCCCGCGGCCCACGACCCACTGGCGACCCAGCTTGACTTGCGAGAGTTGTGCAGTGGACGTCAGGCGCTCGATCGAGGCCGCAATCTCGGCCGTCGTCAGAAAGGCCCCGAACAGGCTGGCCAGCGTCCGCGGAGCCGCGAATGACGCGCCGCTGACGTACGTCGCGATCCAGCGATCCATCGCGTCGTCTCGGCCGAGGTCGCGTGACGCGCGGGCGAGGTCGGCGTGCGCCTCGTGAAAGAGATGGTACGGATAGCCCTCGCGGCTCAGATACGGAATACCGTGCGTGGGCACGACGAACGGTCCCCGGTCGACGAGCAGATGTCGTTGAAGCTCGGCGAGCGCGTCGTAGCCCGGATCGTGCCGCGCCGTCGCGGGTGTGCCGAGCCGCCGCCGGACGTCTCCCGCGGACACTTCACGTCGCTCGACGATGAGCGCGTACGCCGTGCGCGCGGCCAGACTGAGGCCGTCATGATCGGTCGGCGGCCGGCCCCGACGCACGAGAAGATAGAGCGCCGGCATCAGCGTGCGGTGCACGATGACCAGTCGATGGCCGACGACGTTGACCTCGATGCCTTTCGCGCTGCCGAGCAGATGATTGGTCAGGTGAATCGAGGCCTCGAGAGCGGCCGCGTGGTTGGCCGGGCCCGACGCCGAACGCAAGCTCGCCAGCGGCACCGTCCGCGACGCGGCATACCGGAGGACCAGGCCGTATCTCTTCAGGAACTGTTCTGCCTCACGAGGCGTCGTGAGCCGCGCGGGCGAGGTCCAGCCGAGCGCCTCAGCTTGTTGCTCGCGGAGAACCTTCAGGCTTAGTGTTGGCGGCACTCGGGAAGTCATGCCATCCTCCGAGTCTTCCAGCCTTCCAGCCTCCCGGCCTTCAAGTCTTTTCAAACTTCTGCCTCTCGTCGTCCGGCATCGGATAGGTGTGTTCAGCCGAGGGGAAGGCGCCGGCGCGCACGTCCGCGACGTACGCTCGGAGCGCCAGCCCAATCGCGTCGCCAATCCGTCCGTACTGCTTGACGAATCGCGGCACATGCCCGGTCGAGATGCCGAGCAGGTCGTGCCACACGAGGACCTGCCCGTCGCACGAAACGCCGGCGCCGATCCCGATCGTCGGGATGGCGAGCCCTTCGGTGGCCCGCGCCGCGACGGGCGCGGGGACGGCCTCGAGCACGACGGCGAAGCAGCCTGCCGCCTCGAGTGCCCGGGCCTCGTCGACGATGCGATGCGCGGCCTCCGCCGTGCGGCCCTGGGCCCGATAGCCGCCGAGCTTGGTCACCGACTGCGGCGTCAGGCCGACGTGACCCATCACTGGCACACCGGCGTCGATGATGGCGCGCGCGCGCGACAGGGAGGGGCCCGCGCCTTCGATCTTGACGGCATCGGCGCCCCCTTCTCTCGCCAGGCGCACCGCGTTGGCCACCGCCGTCTCGTCCGAGACCTGAAAGGAGCCGAACGGCATGTCCGCGACGACGATCGCTCGCCGCACACCCCGGGCGACCGCGCGCGTCAGCGTGATCATCTCGTCCATCGCGATCGGCAGCGTCGAATCGTAGCCGAGCACGGTCATGGCGGCCGAGTCGCCAACGAGCACGACGTCGATGCCGGCGCTGTCCGCGAGCCGGCCGCTCGGATAGTCGTAAGCGGTGACGGACGTGATCGGTTGGCGAGCGCGCTTCATCTCGCCAAGCGACGTGATGACCAGCTTCACGGATTCGGGCGGAGGAGTGTCAGGCATGATGGGACCGGGCGCCGGTCAATCCGATCGCCACCGAGGGCTCCAGCCCGGCGAGCCTCGGCTGGTCGAGCGGCACGTTGTCGATGAGGCGCGTGCGCCCGACCGTGACGGCGACGACCAACGTGGGATGGTCGTCGAGTTCGGCCACCGTGACGTAGTCGATCGGAAGATCACCGAGCGCAGCGCGGGCGGCACTCGCCGCGTCCTCGCCGCGCGCGTACGCCGCCACGCCCGCGGTCAACGCGGCCGGGATCGCCAGCGCGCGTCCGCGATCCGCTGGGGAAAGACCAGCGTTCCGTGATGAGAGTGCCAGGCCATCGCGGTCCCGCACCGTGGGGACGACGCGGATCGTGAGATCCAGGTTGGCGTCGCGCACCAAGCGACGCAACATGGCCACTTGCTCGGCGTCCTTCTGCCCGAGGAAGACGTCGGTCGGTTGCACAATCGTGAAGAGCTTGAGGCAGACCGTCGCCACGCCGCGAAAATGTCCCGGCCGATGCGCGCCCTCGAGGCCGGCGGCTGGGTCGTCGACATGGACCGTGAGCGAAAACCCCGGGGGGTAGATCTCGTCGGCCGCCGGGGCGAAGAGCGCGTCCACGCCCGCCTCGGCAGCCAACCGGGCGTCGTCGGCCTCGCGTCGCGGGTAGTTGGCCAGATCCGTGGCGTCGTTGAATTGGGTGGGGTTGACGAAGACGCTGGCCACGACCGCGCCGCAGGTCGCGCGTGCCGTGCGAAACAGGGCGACGTGACCGTCGTGCAGCGCGCCCATCGTCGGGACGAAGCCGAGCGAGCCGCGCGCCCGGATTGGTCCCAGCGCCGTGCGTACGTCCTCGACGGTGCGGAGAATCCTCATGGCCGCGTCAACCCGGCGAGCGTCCGATAGAGCGCCTCGAGTTCCGGCAGATCACGGTGCAACGCGTCGAGGTGGGCGGCCACGGTCGCATGGTCGCCACGCGCCACGGGACCGGTCAACTCGAAGTCGTTGTCGATCGTGCGCCGCATCAGCGGAATGAGGGACGCGGGCGGCGCGCCGGCGCGGTCCATCACGCGGGCGGCGGCGCGATAGAGCGTCACGAGGTAGTTCGACGCCAGGGCCGCGCCGGCATGGTACAGACCGCGCGCGGATTCGGCGAGGTCGAACGGCCGAAGGGACAGCGTCTCGGCGAGCCATCGGGCCCGCGCGAGTGCCTCGTCGGACTCGCCGGTCGCGGCCGCCCAGGCGCCGTCGAATTGCTCGGGCCCGCGGCTGCGGACAAAGGTCTGGAGCGGATGCAGGCCAAACCGCAACACATGCGGATCGAGCGCGCTGAGGGGCGTTGCGCCGCTCATGTGCGCGACCCACGGGCCGATCGGCCGCGATCGGGCGACGTCCGCAATCGCGGCGTCGGGCACGCACAGCACGACCAGGTCCGGGGCCCGGCCGCCAGCCGCCAGGCCGCGCGTCGTCAATCGCGCTGCGAGCGCGGCGCCGAGACGGCCGTGGCCCACCACTTCGATCGCGCGGAACATTGATTCATTGTAGCCGTCCGCGATCCGCCCCCGACCGGACCGGCGGGCGGGTGCTGCATCCCACGAGTACTCCTGGGGACCTGGCGTTCAAGCCACAAGTCTCGGGGGCGCGATAAGATCATGCGTCAACTGCCATGTGGATCGTTCGTCTTGCGCTGAACCGGCCGTACACCTTCGTCGTGATGGCGCTCGCCATTATCCTGATGACGCCGGTCACGATTCTCCGCACGCCGACGGACATCTTTCCCGACATCGACATCCCGGTCATCAGCCTCGTGTACACGTTCGCGGGGTTGTCGCCCGAGGACATGGAGCACCGGATCACGTCGAACGCCGAACGCGGCGTGACGACCCTCGTGAACGACGTCGAGCACATCGAGTCGCAATCGCTGCCTGGCATCTCGGTGATCAAGGTCTATTTTCAGCCGACCGCGAACGTTCAAGCGGCCCTCGCGCAGACGACCGCGATCGTGCAGTCGGGCCTGAAGAGCCTGCCCCCCGGCATTACGCCGCCGCTGGTCGTC
>Ga0182024_10006590_pt1 | contig 25420 bp, 23 predicted proteins | sample P32metaG_FD_120480 | JGI IMG/M metagenome (GOLD analysis project Ga0182024, IMG submission 120480) | Permafrost microbial communities from Stordalen Mire, Sweden - P3-2 metaG (Illumina Assembly) | ecosystem: Environmental > Terrestrial > Soil > Wetlands > Permafrost | place: Sweden: Stordalen...
CGCGCTTGACGAAATCAATCGCATTCAGACCAGACAGCGGCTGAATGCAGTGGTGAAAACCGGCATTCCGGGTTTCCTTCGACAAGGTAGGTGAAAGCGAAACCGCAGCTCGCGCAGTCCATGCAAGAGCAACAAATACGTGAAGCCCTGAACGCGCGCTGGCAGGCTTCGGCAGCCGGCGATGCAAACGCGGAACACGATATTTACGATGACGATGTCATTTGTGATTATCCCCAGTCGGGCGAGCGAATCCTCGGGAGGAGCAATTTGCAGTCCTTGCGGAGTTACCATCCCGGCAAGCCGTCCGGTTTCAACGTCAAGGGCATTCTCGGAAACGGGGATCTCTGGATCACGGAATACACGATCACCTACCAGGGCAAAGTGGCATACACGGTGAGTATCATGGAGTTCCGAAACGGCAAGGTCGTCCACGAAACACAGTATTTCGCGGATCCCTTCGAGGCGCCGGCTTGGCGGAGGCAATGGGTTGAGCAGATCACGTGACGCCGCACTGAGGATGAGGAAATTTGCTTGGCGGATAGGCGACCATAACGCCAGGCAGTGAGATTGCTGACGGTCCCTTGCCAGAAGCTTGCGAACCGGTTCTTTTGAAGGCCATCTTGCTCCTTCACTTGGTGTCATTCGTCGGAAAGCGCCGAATAACATCGCGCGCATCGCCTTCCCGCGGCGGCGGGCTACAGACCTAAGTCGCCGAGGCCTGGATGATCTGAGGGGCGCGGACCTTGCGGCCAACGGTAAAGGCGCTGCGATTCTCGGATTAGCAGGTCGTTGATGCTGGCATGGCGGTGACGCATGAGGCCTGCAGCGTCAAACTCCCAATTTTCGTTGCCGTAGGAACGAAACCAGTCTCCGGAGTCGTCGTGCCACTCGTAGGCGAAGCGCACAGCGATTTTCGCGTCGTCGAAAGCCCACAATTCCTTAATGAGGCGATACTCGAGTTCCTTGCGCCACTTGCGGGTGAGGAACTGAATGATTTGTTCGCGGCCATCGATGAACTCGGCACGATTGCGCCATTGGCTGTCCGGTGTATAAGCGAGGACTACGCGCTCGGGATCACGTGAATTCCAGCCATCCTCGGCTTTGCGAACTTTTTGTACGGCAATTTCGCGGGTAAACGGTGGGACCAGGTTGACTGCGTTTTGCGTTTGCATGCCGAAATCAACCTAACCACTGCGGATTGTGCACTGTGCCATCGAAATTGTGGCTGGTCTTATAAAGTTCGAACTCGCCGGATTCGGCGGACTTCACGGTCTTCGCGAGAAGCGCGGCAACTTGCGAAGAGTCCATGGGCCGGAAGCTGCGCGCGGTTTCCAGAGCTTGCTGCAAAATCGGAAGCGAATCGCATCCGGTGATGACCACACTGGTCGGCAAATTCATGGCGTATTGCAGGCATTCGACGGCGGTCACGGTTTTGCTTTGGAGAATAATGCCCGCGCCCATCGGCTTCATGCCCAGGACGCCCATGCCGCTCTTGACCAGCACCGGCAGAACCTTCGCTTCAAAGCTGTTGAAATGCGCATCCATGACGTTGAGCGGCATCTGTACCGTATCGAACGTGAAATTATGCTTCGCAGCGGTGGCCAGCATTTTCAAATGAAAGTCCGGGCTTTTATGGCCGGTGAAACCAATAAAGCGCACTTTCCCAGCCTTTTGCGCTTCACGGACGGCGTCCAGAGCACCGCCCTCGGCAAAGACGCGATCTGGATCATTTTCTCGGATGATTTCGTGGAATTGCAGCAAGTCAATGTGATCGCTTTGCAGTCGGCGAAGAGAGTCATTGATCTGACTGGCGGCGATCGCCTTGTTGCGGCCATCGATCTTGGTCATCAAAAACGCCTTCTGCCGGTAACCGTCGCGCAGCGCGTTCCCCATACGCACTTCGCTCTCGCCATTGTTGTAGTCCCAGCAATTATCCAGGAAGTTGACGCCTTCATCGAGAGCAGTGCGAATGATGCGCACGCTTTCCTGGGCATCCGCCTGATTCCCAATGTGATATCCGCCGAGACCGATGAGCGAGACCTTTTCCCCGGTGCGCCCCAGTATTCGGAAGGGAACGCCATTCCGCGGTTCCGGTTGCTGGGGAGGCTGGCCATTGCTTGCGAATAAAACGGACGCTGCGGCAAAGCCCAGGAAGTCACGCCGCGTAACGCCGCCGTCGAAACGGTCGCGAATGTGCGAGGTTGCTGAAGCTAAATTTTTCTGGAGATCGTGGTCCTTATGGTGGGGGTCGTTCATCGTACCGCTCCTTTTCTTTGTACGTTCGATGCCATTCAAACCAGTTTCGACACGAATTTGTTCTCTTTTTCCTCCTGATAGACGGATTTAACTGTAAACCATGCAAAGACCAACTCAAGTTTATCGGAAAGAACCGCAACGCGCGCATCCGCAGCCATCGCCGCACTTAGCAAGCTAGCTAGCCGGCGGAAAGAACGCCCATCCGGCTCTCGAGTTCGCGATCAGCGCTCTTTCGCGCGCACACTTTGCTCGAGATAGTCGTCGAGATGTCGGCAGACGTTGCGAAGTGGAGCGTTGCTTTTTTGAAGCCGTGCGATCAGTAACGCACCTTCCAAGGAACCGATAATTAGCTGCGCCAAGTCGCGAGCGTCGACGTTTCGGCTAATTTGATTTTTGGCGATTCCCTCGGCGGTAATTTTCGTTAGGCGCGCGGTCCAGTTCTGAAGCGCTTTTTTTGCGCGGGCGCGCAGTCTTGCGTTGCCGTCGTCGGCTTCCACCGCGGTGTTCATCAAGGGGCAGCCGCCGGGGACCAGACCGATGCGTAGTTCGACGAAATTCTCGATGGTTTTTTTGAGGCGCTCGACACAATTCGGGATTTCCGCGACGCCTGCGAGCCTCTCGTGCACCGCTTTTCCCCAGGAATAGTCGAAGGCTTCCGCGGCCAGTTCTTCTTTGCCGGAGAAGTGGCGGTAGATGCCGCCTTTTTGCAGCCCGGTGGCACGCATCAGGTCTGCAAGCGAAGTTCCCTCGAAGCCTTTTTGATTGAAAAGTGGAGCGGCCTCGGCCACGATGGCGCGCCTGGTTTGCTGGCCCTTGTTCACAAACATCTCCCTTGGCAGCAGCGGTCCGCGGAAAGCTCGATTTTCCGATGCGACCGACTGGTCCCTTTAGGCTACCATAGCACATTCTAAATGAGACCGAACGGTCTCTATTGCATCTAACCGTTGCAGAAGCCATGAGTGACACGCTTGCACCCGCCGCGCCATTCTCTGTTTCTTTGCCGCGCATGAGCATCAACCCATGGTTCATTGCCGTGGTGGTCACCTTAGCGACGTTTATGGAGCTTCTGGATACCGCCATCGCCAACGTTGCGCTTCCACACATCGCTGGCGGCCTGGCTGTTAGCGCGGACGAAAGCACCTGGGTGCTGACCAGTTACCTCGTTTCCAACGCCGTCGTTTTGCCGCTCTCCGCATGGCTTAGCCGCATATTTGGCCGCAAGCGCTACTACATGATTTGCGTGGCGCTGTTTACCGTAAGTTCGCTGCTCTGCGGTTTCGCGCCGAGCCTTGGCATGCTTATCTTTTTTCGCGTTTTGCAGGGAGTTGGTGGCGGTGGTCTGGCTCCCGTCGAACAGGCCATCCTCGTGGACACATTTCCGCCCGCCAAGCGGGCGGCAGCCTTCGCGCTCTATAGCATGGCTATTGTTACCGCTCCCGCCATCGGACCACCGCTGGGCGGCTGGATCACCGACCACTGGAGCTGGCGCTGGGTCTTCTTCATCAACATCCCCATTGGTATCGTTTCGTTGATTCTCACCAGCCGCCTGCTTTCCGATCCGCCAGAGTTCACGCGCGAAGTGGAAGCGGCCCGCCGGGCAGGCAAGCTCAAGATCGATGGGTGGGGAATATTCTCCGTAGCCATGGCGTTCGCTTGTCTCGAAGTAGTTCTCGACCGTGGACAGACCGAGGACTGGTTTGAGAGCAAGTTTATCGTCGTGTTTTTTGCGATATCCATGGCCGCGCTGTTGTTTGCCATCATTTGGGAATGGCGCCATCCCGATCCGGTGGTAGAGATTCGCTTGCTCGGCGACCGAAATTTCGCTCTGGCCAACATTTTCTATTTTCTTTTTGGATTCACTCTCTATGGTTCAACCGTGCTCATCCCGCAGATGCTGCAGCGACTCTACGGTTACACCGCTACCGATGCTGGCCTCGTCCTCGGTCCGGGTGCGTTAGTGATCGTGATGCTCGCTCCGTTGGTCGTACGAATTCTTCCTAAAGTCGGTGTGAAAGGGCTGCTTGGCTTTGGATACTTCGTTTTCGCGCTCGCTATGTGGTACTTCGCAAGTTTCACGCTGGCCGCCGACTACCGACACGAAGCTCTGGCGCGCTGCTTGCAAGGACTTGGCATCGCCACGCTATTCGTACCGGTCAGCCAGCTGGCGTACTCCAACCTGCCGAAGAACAAAAACAATAAGGCTTCCAGCCTCACCAATCTCTTTCGCAATCAGGGTGGCAGCTTTGGCATCGCGTTTGTAACCACCCTGCTGGCCCGGCGTGCGCAATACCACCAAAGCATCCTGGTCGTACATACTACGCCGCTCGACGCGCGCTACCGGCAATTTCTCGATACTTTGACCAACTACTTTTCCACGCATGGTTTCTCTCACCCGGACGCCGCCGCTCACGCCCAGGCCATGGCGTTTAACCTCCTGGAACGCCAAGCCACCTTTTTGGCATTTCAAGACTGCTTCACGGCTTTGGGATGGTTCGTGCTGATGGGTGTTCCGCTGGTATTCCTGATCAAGAAATTCAAGCCGGCGGCGTCTTCCCCCGATCACTGAGGTCGCAGTTCAAGAGCGCGCCGATTTTCCATGAAACGCCTAGGCGCGGTTTGTAGTTCAGCCAGAAAACTGGAAGAATAAACCCTGGTCATGAAGGAGCTGTCATGAACCGACGGAATTTCCTGCGGTCAGCGAGCGTAGCTTCCACTAGCCTGGCGATACCTGGAATCCAGCGCCTTTTTGCTGAAACCTCCGCTTACGCCGGCTGGCGAACCTTCGAAGTAACCACCCGCGTCGAGATCTTGAAATCCTCTGGAGTCACTCGAATTTGGGTTCCCGCCGCGCTTATTGAGCAAATGCCCTTTCAAAAGACGATCTCAAATACTTTTCGCGCGGAGGGGGGTTCCGCGAAGTTAATCGAAAGCCACGCCGATTCGCTCGGCATCGTCGCTGCGGAGTTTCCTGCCGGCGCCAAGCCGCTGCTCAGCGTAACGAGCCGCGTGGCCACGAGAAACTGCACGGTAGATTTTTCTTCCCGCAGCGCATCGCAGAAAGAAGATCCAGCGGAACTGCGGTATTTCTTGCTTCCCTCGAAATTCATCCCTACCGGCGGCATCGTGAAAACTACCGCGAAGGAAATCACCCAGGGCGCAACGAGCGATCTCGAAAAAGCCCGCGCCATTTATCAATGGATCGTCGAAAACACTTTCCGTAATCCGAAGACGCGTGGCTGCGGTGTTGGCGACATCCGCTTCATGCTGGAATCGGGCGACTTAGGCGGCAAATGCGCAGACCTCAATGCGCTGTATGTTGGGCTGGCGCGCGCCGCGGGCCTTCCCGCGCGCGATCTTTACGGTATTCGCGTTGCCAAATCGGAGCTAGGATTCCAGAGCCTGGGCGCCTCATCGGAGAAAATCACAAAATCCCAGCACTGCCGCGCCGAGGTCTACCTCAACGACTTCGGTTGGGTTCCTGTTGATCCTGCTGACGTGCGGAAAGTGGTGCTCGAAGAGCCGCCGGGAAATCTTTCGCTCGGCGACGCTGTGGTGAAGAAGGCCCGCGTACGCCTCTTTGGCTCGTGGGAAATGAATTGGATGGCTTACAATTTTGCGCGCGATGTAGCGCTGCCCGGATCAACTGGCGCTCCCGTAACGTTCTTTATGTATCCTCAAGCGGAAACCGGCGATGCGCGGCTCGACTGCCTGGACCCAGACAACTTCAAGTACGAAATTACTTCGCGGGAAATCACTTCCGCAAACGGCTGACGAAATCGAGGCGGACGGAATTGCGGCGCCGACATCAAAAAGGGCTAACGTCCCACGCTGTCTTGAATCACCGCGTTCACCGGCGGCAGGATACCGAGATCCCGGTAAATCGGTCTTATGTGCTCGCGAATCGAAGGAAGCCGCGTCGCAAACCACGCGGCGCCCGCCACGCAAAACGCTCCGCTAAACATGACGGTATATGGAGCGCCGATCAAATGGGCGAGCCCTCCGGCCAATAAACTGCCGAACGGCGCCATGCCCACAAACGCCACGGTGTAAAAACTCATCACCCGGCCGCGCTTGTTGTCTTCCACAATGGTTTGAATGATGGTGTTGCTCGCGGCCATCTGCTGCATCATGCCGAAGCCACATACCAGCATGAGCACCAGTGATATCCAGAAAATTCGTGAAAAGCCAAAGCCGATCAGTCCAACGCCAAATGCCGCCGTGGAAATTGCAATCATCTTGCCGAGTCCCAGCACGGTTTTGCGCATTGCCAACGAGATTGCGGAAATCAATGCGCCGAGTCCCACCGCACCCATTAGAAATCCCAGCGTATGCGGACCTCCATGCAATATTTTCCCGGCAAAAATCGGCATGAGCACCGTGAAGGGCCAGCCCATTAGGCTGACTGTCGCGAACAGGAAAAGAATTGTGCGGATCGGCGCGGATCCCGAAACATATTTCCATCCTTCCCTAAGCTCCACGAGTACCGATTCCGTCGAGCGCTTGATGCTAATAGGCTTGGTGCGCATGAGAAGCAGCGAAAGAATCACCGCTAGATAGCTAACGCCGTCAATTAAGAAGCAGTAGCCTTCGCTTGAAATCGCGATCACCGCCCCAGCAAGCGAAGGACCAATTAAGCGCGCCATGTTGACCATCGACGAGTTCAGCGCGATAGCATTGCCCAGATCCTGTTTATCTTCGATCATTTCCACCAGAAACGTTTGCCGGCCCGGCATGTCAAAGGCGTTGATCAGCCCTTGAAAAGCGCTGAGCATGATCACCTCGCGAATGTTAATGCGCTGCGTGAGCGTCAGCGCGGCGAGGGCCAGCGATTGCAGCATGGCCAGGACTTGCGTGACGATCAGAACGTTGCGGCGATTCAGCCGATCCACCCATACGCCAGCCAGCGGGGCCAGCAAAAATGTGGGAATTTGTCCCGCGAAGCCGACCACACCCAGCAAAAACGGTGAGCCGGTGAGACGGTAAACGAGCCAGCTCGTCGCCAGCCGCGTCATCCAAGTGCCCATCAGCGAAATGGTTTGCCCACCGAAAAAAAGCCGAAAATTGCGGTGGCGCAGCGCGCGCAGCGGGTATGCGAAACGAGAATCTTCAGAGGAAGGAGGCGGGGTTGGACGGGCCGGGGTGCTCACAATCTCATTGTGACATTGCCGGCGCCGATGTTGCGACGCTATTGGTTGGCTTTTTTATGCACGATTTGCCTCTTGGAGGTACGGCGCTGCGGGTTTTCGCAGGTCGCAGCGCAACGGACACGCAAACTTACCGCGTAAATAGCTGAGGTGCCCGCATGGTACGCTGGGAGGGTCGCGAAAGTTGTGCACTTCTTCTCGGTCGGGGGCAGCAGCGCGTGCTGAAGCGATTTGCGGTTTTCCTTTCCGTTTTTCAATCTGTTTTATTCCTTGCACATTTTTTGCTGTTCGAAACCCTGCTCTATGCCTGGAGGCAGCGCTTCGACGCTACGTTACTTGGGATTATGCTCGCCGTGCTCTCGGTCAGCTTTCTCGGCGCTTCGCTGCTGGCCTTCCGCTACTTTAATGCCTTCGTCCGAGTCTTCTACAAAATCGCGGCGGTCTGGCTCGGCATATTCAATTATTTGTTCATGGCCGCATGCGTGTGGTGGCTGTTGTTCGGCGCGTTGTACCTAATAGGAATAAACGTCTCGCGAAGCGAACTCGCCGCGGCCCTCTTCGGACTAGCGATCGCTACCGCCTTATACGGATTCGCAAACGCTGGCTGGATCCGAGTAAAACACATTGGCGTCGAACTGCCTGCGCTACCGGAATCCTGGCGTGGCCGCACCATCGCGCTAGTTAGCGATTTGCACCTCGGACATGTCAGAAACTCTGGCTTCACGCGCCGCATCGTTCGCAAAATCGCGCGTGAAAAGCCGGCAATCGTGCTTATGGCAGGAGATCTTTTCGACGGCACTGCCGTCAACGCCGAGAAAGCCGCCGCCCCGCTCGCGGAATTGCATTCACCCTTCGGCTCCTATTTTGCCGAAGGCAATCACGAAGAATTTTCTAGTCCCGCAGCATTTCTGGCGGCTATTTCGAAAACAGGTGTTCGCGTGCTGGACAACGAAATTGTGAACGTGGAAGGCTTGCAGTTGATCGGCGTGCCCTATCGCCACGCCACGCACGCGGGACACTTTCGATCCGTCCTGCAAAAACTGACGATCGATCGCACTCGCGCCAGCATCCTAGTCACACACGCGCCAGACCATCCGCAGGTCGCCGACGAAGCAGGAATTTCGTTGCAAGTTTCTGGCCACACGCATCGCGGCCAGTTTTTCCCGTACACCTGGATTACTGCGCGTATCTACCGTCAGTTCGTTTATGGCTTAACGCGCGTCGGTGGGTTGCAGGTCTACACTTCATGCGGCGCGGGCACTTGGGGCCCGCCGTTGCGCGTGGGCTCCCGACCTGAAATCGTGCTGATTCACTTGAAATAAAAGCCTAGGATGCGGACCGAACCGCCGCGGGTCTTTCGCTAGAATCCGGGAGCCCCGGTGGCTGCGGGCCGCATCTCCGCGGGCGGCACGCTTCCAAACCTCCAATGCGCAAAATACACTTGGCTCAGCGACATCAGCCCGGTGTACAAATATCCCCACACGAATAGCAGCAAGAAGGGAATCGTCGCGTAATTCTCATTGCGGATGGAATACAAGACGGTAGCCGCGAAATATATTCCCAACGAGACTTCCGCATACGGCATCCATCCCGCCTTGTTGCGGTAGGACTTTTTCGCGAAGCTGCCCTTCTTACCCTCGATGTTAAATTTTGGTGTCCGCGCAAACTCTGATTTCTTGCCGATAATCGCTTCGATTACCGCCTGCGCATTGCGCACGGAGATTCCAATCCCTGTGGCCATTACAAACGGCATGTACAAAATCGCGCGCCACCAGGTTTTCGGATGAATTTCTCGCTGCGCCACCAGATAAAAACTGGAGATGGAGCAAGTCGACGCGAGAAATAGCGGCAAGTCGATCACCAGCATTTGAAACCAGCCCTGATAAAAACGTACGATCATCGCCGGCAACAGCATCGTCGACAGCACGACCATCAGTGGATAGGAAATATTCGCCGTGAGGTGAAAAAATGCTTCGGCCTTCACGTGCCATGGCGCGTTCGACCGGAAAACTTTGGGCAGAATTTTCTTCGCCGTTTGCATCAGTCCTTTGGCCCAGCGGGCCTGCTGGGCTTTGAAGCCGTTCATATCCACCGGCAACTCGGAAGCGCATTCAATGTTTGGCAGGTACAAAAACGTCCAGCCCGCCAGCTGCGCGCGGTAAGAAAGATCCGTGTCTTCCGTGAGCGTATCGTGCTGCCAACCGCCGGCTTGCTCGATCGCCGTGCGCCGCCAAACGCCAGCCGTGCCGTTAAAATTAAAAAACGTACCGCGCCGCGAGCGCGCCCCATGCTCCACCACAAAGTGTCCGTCGAGCAAAATTGTCTCCACGTTGGTGAGCAGCGAATAATCGCTATTCAAATACGTCCAGCGCGTTTGCACCATCCCGATTCCCGCGCCGCCCTCGGGATTCATGAAGTACGGAATCGTGCGCCGCAGAAAATCCGCCTCCGGAAGAAAATCAGCGTCAAAGATGGTCACAAACTCGCCTTTACTCGTTCGCAACCCGTTTTCGAGCGCCCCCGCCTTGTAACCCTCGCGGTTCGTGCGGTGAATATATTCGATTGGCAAGCTCTGTGCCGCGTGTCGTTCCACGCAATTTCGCGCCACTTCGCACGTCTCGTCCGTGGAATCGTCGAGCACCTGGATGTCCAGTAGCTCGCGCGGGTAATCAAATCTGGAAATCGCCTCGACCAGCCGCTCGATCACATAGCGTTCATTGAAAATGGGCAGCTGAATGGTGACCCGCGGCCAATTTTCAACCGGCGGAGGCGCAGCCGGAACGTTCTTTGCGTATGCGAAATAATCGTAAACCAGCCAATAGCGGTGCAATCCGTATATCGCCAAAACGAACAGCACCAAAAAATACGGAATCATCATCGCCATGTCGAAAGCATTGGCGTGATACATGCCGGTGAAAGTGCGATCGGTAATCTTCCGCCAATAATGCCCGAGACTACCCTGCAGAGCGAGAAACGTGGCGAGGAATGTGACCATAGACCCGATATAAGCAGGCTCAGTTCGTCAGGAATTGCGGCAGCCGCGCCTGGGAATTATAAGCTATAAAAGCATTGCAGCGGCGATATCGCGGCACGACCGGAAGCTATCGAGAGTTCCGTTTCGCGCGTTCCGAGTGTAAGGCGCGGCATGCTGCGCCTCATCTGGGCATGATCTCAACCGATTGGCCCTGTTCATGGGATGAGAACTATTTTCCCAGCCGTCCCGGGCTCCAAAATCTCCTTGTGCGCTCGCGCCGCTTCCGCTAACGGAATTTCTTTTCCCACCACGGGCCGCAGCGTCCCACTCTCCATCGCGGCCAACAATCCGGCGTGCATCTCGGCCGCCTCCGCTTCCGTAATCGCCCAAAGCGTGAATGCCCGAATGGATCCACGGCGAACCATCAGATCGCGCGCATTGATCGTAACATCGCCGCGGTTTCCCACCACGATCACACGTCCATTCGGCGCCAACAACTTTAAATCGTTGGCCAGGTTCACGTTCGCGAGCATCTCCACGATGATGTCAACGCCTCGACCCCCAGTGGCCCGCATAATTTGTTCTTGATACCCGGCCGTGGAGTGATCAAATGCCTCGTGCGCTCCCTCACGCGTCACCAGTTCGAGCCCCTTCGCGCTTCCTGCAGTGCCCAACACGCGCAATCCCGCAGCACGCGCCAGTTGTACCGTCGCTATTCCCACGCCGCCGCTGGCTCCATGCACGAGGACCGTCTCTGAAGCGTGCGCTTTCGCGGAATGATACAGCCCGTGGTACGCCGTTCCGCACGGCACCCACACGCCCGCGCCTTGCGCGAAGCTGAGTTTGCCCGGCAGGCGATGAACCTGGCTTTCCAGCGCCAACGCATACTCTGCGTACGCGCCAGTTAACGTTTGCGCCGTATACACGCGATCGCCCGTCTTTACCTTGGTAATGGCATCACCGACGGCCTCAACCACCCCGGCAGCATCCGAGCCCGGGGTGTATGGCAGGTTGGGCTTAACGGCGTAAGTCCCGGCGCGCTGTGCAGCTTCGTAAGGGTTGACGCCCGCCGCATGGATGCGCACCAACACTTGTCCGGCGGCCGGTTTGGGGGTCGGAATTTCCTCCAGCTTCAAAACTTCTGGCGAGCCAAATTCATGCACTCGAATGGCTTTCATGATCCGTCTCCGTTCCATCTGAAGGTCGCCTTTGCGCAGAGCGGGGGCAAAGAATCTGCAACGCCTCGTTAAAAATGGTCGTCCACGCCCACCGTGGCGGGGTTTTTCTCAAGATGTCCCGTCGTCTGTCCCCAAGCTGTCGTTTGCCAATTATCTTTTCCTTTCTTAAGGGGAATCCACGGCGGCAACGTCTGGCTCAGATACGTTCCCAGCGCGAAGACATACGGCTCGTACATATTTCGCAGCTTGGCCAGCTTCTGATCGGCATCGGCGCCGTCGTGCAGCTTCAGACCGTTCTGCGCCAGAATATCGCGGATGCGCGAAAGCGTTTCTGGAGTGAGCCGTTCCACTGGATCGGCCACTGGCGTAATTCCAAAAACTTGTGCCAGGTCCACGGTGGCGTGCCGCGCAATCGCGAACGTCAGTTCCGCTTGCTTTTCACAAGCGCCCTCGACGCCCACCATCACCAGCGCGCACGTGTCGAGGATCGCCGTCAATGACGCGATCCACGACTGGTTGTCATGCTGCGAGCGGAAAAACGCCAGCACCGGATACGACAGGTGGCTTTCCATCAGCTCCGCGCACCACCGTTCCCAATCTTTCAGTAGCCCGCGCAGCGCTTCGGTGCCGTGCAGGTAACTATGGCGCCGCAGCAATTCGCCGGCAGTAGGCGGGGTTCCTGCGCGTGAATCGAGCAGGGAGATATCCACTTCGCGCGTCGAAAAAGACCCATAGATAAATGGCAGGTAACCGATCACTGCGGCGAGAAATCCAAATCCAAAGCCCGCTTCGGCGACAACGAGAAATCGCGCTAAGCCTGAACGCGGTAGCACATCGCCCAAGCCCAACGTAAAGAAAGTTGTTCCGCTCAGGTACATGTCCGTGGAAAAGTGCGAAGGTCCGTTATTCATTAACACCGCGGAGCCCGCGCCAAACTGCATCAACCCAAAACTAAAGACCAGGCCTACGGCCCAGATCGCCACCAGAAGGAGCAACGAGATCGGACCGTAGTAGCCCAATAGTGTTTCGCGGCGCTTCGGGGCCTTCACAAAAGAAATTACAAATCTCCAGAAGCGCCAGGAAAGCCTGTAGAACAAGCGCGTAAAGCGAAATTTCCGCGTTACGCGCCGCGGCAAAATGATCGACTCAAAAGCGTCCCACAACACGATCAGGAAAAGGGCGACACCCAGAACGAATACTCCGGGCACTGGAAGCATGTCGTGCATGGTTCCCATTTCTGCGCGAAGCGCTGAAGACGAGCGAGTCTCAGGATTGCAGGTGAGCGGTTACCGTGATTTCCGCCTTGAAGAGTTTCGATACCGGGCATCCGGTTTCCGCCGCTTTCACGGCCTCGTCGAATTTCGCCTGGTCCGCTCCGGGAATTCTGGCCGCCAGATTCAGATGGCTCTTGGTGATCGAAAATCCCTCGCCGTCTTTCGCTAGCGTGATCGTGGCGGTCGTTTCCAATTTCTCGGCGGTCATTCCGCGCGCGCCGAGTTGGCCAGAAAGGGCCATCGTAAAGCACCCCGCATGTGCCGCCGCCAGCAACTCTTCCGGATTTGTGCCCACTCCATTCTCGAAACGCGCGCTGAACGAATATTGCGTCTGCTTCAGCGTCCCGCTGTCCGTCGTCAACGTTCCTTTGCCGTCCTTGATTCCGCCGCTCCACACTGCCGTCGCTTTACGATCCATGATGCTCTCCTTGTATGTCGCTTGTTGATTGGTCAGCTGCAAATCCGGTGTCTTGCGAGCCGGCGCACTCCGTTGTTCGACAATTCCGTTAGATTCGTAATCCGAGAATTCGATTCCATGGTGCTCCCCAAAGGTATATTGAGAAGGCTACCTTGTCGAGGCGGATGCCATGATCGCGGATTCCATTCTCAATGCATAGCATTCTGGCTGTCACGCAACACCGACCTTGGCCGTTGCCCTGCGGACCGTGGATCATGACGCAGCGCTGGCACGATTTATTGTTTGCGCATTGGCCGGTTCCTGCGTCAGATGTGCGCTCGCTGATTCCTACCGGCCTCGCGATCGACACCTTCGATGGCCCGGCTTGGCTCGGCGTCGTACCGTTCCGCATGTCTGGAGTGCGCCTGCGCGCCACGCCTCCTCTCCCGTGGCTGTCTAAATTCCCCGAGCTAAACGTCCGCACTTATGTTGTGCGGAACGGCAAACCGGGCGTATGGTTTTTCAGTCTCGACGCCGCGAATCCCATAGCCGTCGCGATCGCCAGGCGCTGGTTCAACCTTCCCTATTTCCGCGCCGCCATGCGTGCAGCAGAGACCCATGGCCACATCGAGTACCAAGCCGTGCGAACCCATCGCTACGCGCCCGCAGCGATTCTCAGCGCAACCTATCGCCCGCTTGGAGCGCCATTCGAGGCGCAACCAGGTACCCTTGAATATTTCTTGACTGAACGATACTGCCTCTACACCGCCGATCGCCATGGCCATCTGATTCGTGCCGAAATCCATCATCGTCCCTGGCCGCTGCAACGTGCCGAAGCGCAATTCACCGAGAACACCATGGCCACTGCCGCCGGAATTCGCCTTCCGGACACCAGAGCCCTGTTGCATTTTTCCAAACGGCAGGACGTTCTGGTCTGGTCTCCCACCGTCACGGATTGACGAAAAAAACAGCTTTCAGCAAGCGCTACCACTTGTGAAAAATAAAAAAAGCTCCCGTCACGATAAGCGCGAATCCCGCGCCATAGTTCCACCTGAACTTTTCCCCCAGATACAAAATCGAGAATACTGAAAATACCAAAAGCGTAATCACTTCTTGGATCGTTTTCAGTTGCGCCCCGTTAAATTCATACGACCCAAAGCGATTTGCCGGCACCTGAAAGCAATACTCGAAAAATGCAATTCCCCAACTCGCCAGAATCGCTTTCCAAAGCGCCTCATTGCGATACTTCAGATGCCCATACCAGGCAAAAGTCATGAAAATATTAGAAATTGTGAGCAGCAGAATGGTCCGCATGGCGCTCTCTTGGCTTGGGATTTTGCAGCTAGATATTCTGAGATGTGAAATTCATGGAACTCGGGTTCAGCAGGGCAAAAAACTTAGACGTTCAACGAAAGCGACACCAGGTCGGTCCGCCGGTGCGGTTGAATCCGCGGCATTTTCGAGCGGTCCACGCGATTGTAAGCGGTATCCCGCTCGACCGGCACACGCCCGGCGGCGCGAATCAGCCGCTCCAACTCCGCGCGCGGTGTAAACTCCGAAGTCCGCGCCCCCGCGTCGTGATAAATCTTTTCTTCCGCCACCGTGCCATCCAGATCGCTCGCCCCAAATCGCTGTGCAATTTGCGCAATCGCCGGCGAAAGCATGATCCAGTACGCCTTGATGTGGTCAAAATTATCCAGCAGCAATCGCGCCACCGCGATGTTTCGCAAATCCGCATACCCGCTGGGCTGCGGAATATGCGACAGCGCCGTATTAGCCGGATGAAACGCCAGCGGAATAAATGTCACAAATCCGTGCGTCTCGTCCTGCAATTCGCGCAGCTTGATCAAATGATCTACGCGTTCTTCCTCGGTTTCCACATGTCCGTACAGCATGGTGGCATTTGTGCGCAAACCGGCTTGATGCGCTTTGCGCGCAATGCTCAGCCACATCTGTCCACTGACCTTGTGATCACAAATAATCTTGCGCACCCGCGGATGAAAAATCTCCGCTCCGCCGCCCGGCAGTGAATCGACGCCCGCTGTTTTCATCTGCCGCAAAGTTTCCTCAATGGAAAGCTTCGCGATGCGCGCGAAATAACCGACTTCCACCATTGTGAATGCCTTCAGATGAACGCCGGGACAGCGCTTCTTCAGCCCGCGAATCATTTCCAGGAAATATTCAAACGGCAAATCCGGATGCAACCCGCCCACAATGTGAAATTCCGTCGCGCCTTCGCGCACGCCTTGTTCCGCGCGCGCATAAATTTCTTCCAATGCAAAGGTATACGCGCCCGGCGCATTCGGATCCCGCCCAAACGCGCACAGCTTGCAATGCGCCACGCAAACATTTGTCGGATTAATATGCCGGTTGACGTTGTAGTACGTAATGTTTCCGTGCCGCTTCTCGCGCACGTAATTCGCCAGCCAGCCTACCGCCAGCAAATCCGGCGTGCGATACAGCGCAATCCCGTCGTCCAGGGACAGCCGTGCGTCCGCAAAAACCTTCTCGGCGATCGTCGCAAGGCGCTTATCGGTAAGTGTCAGCTCAGCCACAGAGTTATTGTATCAGGGCGCTCCGAAGTAGCACAGGCACTCCTCTCTGTGCAGGAGCAACATGAAGTAGAAGCCCGACGAAACATTTCAAAGCTTTCAAACCTTCCAAACCGCTACCGCCGCTCCCCAAGACAACAAAAACGCCATGCTGATGTAACCATTCATCGCAAAAAAGGCCGCATCCAGCCTGCTCAAATCGTCAGCCTTCACCAAAGAATGCTCGTACGCCAAAAGCGCAGCTACCACGGCAATCCCCACCCATGCTGGCCAAGGCAGAGCGAAACTTCCGGCCAGCCAGCAAAGCAGCGCCACCATGCAAACATGCAGCATTCGCGCGATCCGCAAAGCCTTGGCCACGCCAAACCGCTTTGGCACAGAAAACAATCCCGCGCGCAAATCGTAGTCCACGTCCTGACACGCGTACAGCACATCAAATCCACCCACCCATAGCGTCACCGCCGCGCACAAAATCAACATCCGCGCATCCAGCCCGCCGGTAATCGCAATCCACGCCGCCGCGGGCGCCACGCCTAGCGCGAATCCCAAAAATAAATGCGACCACGTCGTAAACCGCTTCGTAAACGAATAAAAAGACAAAATGGCCAGCGCCATCGGCGCCAATTTCAAGGCCAGCGAATTCAGCCGCCACGCCGCCAAAAAGAAAATTAGCACCGCCGACAAAGTAAAGAGCCACGCAAAATTTAGAGTCAAAGCCCCCGTCGCCAGCGCGCGCAATCGCGTCCGGGGATTCTCCCGGTCATACCGCAAATCCACAATGCGATTCACCGTCATCGCCGCCGACCGCGCCGCCACCATGGCTACCACGATCCAGAGAAGTTGCCACAGCGAAGGCCAACCGTGGGGCGGCTGGTGCGTTGCGCGCGCCGCCAGGAGTGCGCCGGTCAACGCAAATGGCAGTGCAAAAACGGAGTGCTCAAATTTGATCATTTCGAGCGTCGCGCGCAAGCGCCCATGCCGCATCGGTTGGGGCGCCAGCGGCGGTGGTATCAGCGGTTGTGTTGCAGCGTCAGGCATCGGCTTTCTTCGCGACTAAGCTTCCTTCCCAGTGATACATTTCCATTTGCGGCAAGTCCAGTTGTGCCATCACTCTGTATACGTATTGCGTCACCAAATCATCGATGGTCTTCGGTTGATGATAAAACGCCGGCACCGCCGGCATAATCACCGCGCCCGCCTGCTGCACACGCAACATATTTTCCAAATGGATCCTGCTAAACGGTGTATCGCGCACGCACAGCACCAACTTGCGTGCCTCCTTCAGCATCACGTCCGCCGAACGCGAAACCAAATCGTCGTTGATTCCCGAAGCAATCGCCCCCAGCGTTCCCATGGAGCATGGAATCACCACCATGGCGTCCACATCATGACTTCCCGACGCGATCGACGCCCCCACATCTTTGTTCGACAGCACTTCTATCTTGCGAGAGGCCGCGCCCAGCAGCCGCATCGGCAATTGCTTTGCGTCCCCAGCGGAAATCCCCAGCTCTTCCGCAAAAAGGCGCAGCCCAGTTTCCGTAACCACCAGATGTACGCGCCCCACACGCGCATCCGCTTCCAAAAGCTGCAGCATCTTCTTCGCGAGCACAGCTCCGCTGGCTCCAGTAACACCCACCGTGACCGTTCGCAGTTCGCTTTTAGCCATCAGCATTTTTTCCGGGGATACCTAAAGTCTCGCAGCCGCCTTCCATCAAGTCAATCGAGGCCTAAGTATTTTGAGGCCTAAGTATTTTCCCTCACGCCCACTCCACCCTCGCAAGCTATACTAAAATCCCTTCGCCACTGGAGACCGCATGGGCTTGGCACAACCAAAAAAGGGCGACCCCATCGAAATCGCCACCTCGTTCATCGAACGCATCAATGCCGCCGACGTCGCCGGCCTCTACGAACTCATGACCGACGATCACGTCTTCCAGGACGCCCTCGGCGAACGCTTCATCGGCCGCGATAAAATGCGCCACGGCTGGACGCAATATTTTGCTATCGTCGAAAATTATAAGGTCTACGTTGAGGAATATTTTATGCGCGAAGAGAGCGTCGCTATGTTTGGCGCCGCCAGCGGCGCTTATGCGCGCACCAAAAACTCCGGTCAGTTGGGCGCAGGAGTTATTGCGCCTCCGGAAACGGTAGCTAACTCCGCCGACAGCTTTTGGGAAGTCCCCGCGGCATGGTATGCCGTCGTGCGCAACGGTTTGGTGGCGGAATGGCGCGTTTACGCGGATAATCAGCCGCTGCGAAAGTTAATGGGCGCGCGCGCGCCATAGCGTGCCCCGACAAACGGTATCTGATAATGATGTCCAACCAGCGCCTCGGTCGCGCCACATGAACGAACAACAACTCCTGCAACTGATGGAAACCGTTCGCTCCGGCAAACTCTCCAGCGAAGCCGCCGTCGAACGCCTGAAACATTTGCCCTTCGAAGACCTGGGATTTGCCAAAGTCGATCATCACCGAGCTCTCCGTCAGGGCTTTGCCGAAGTCATCTTCGGCAAAGGCAAAACGCCCAGACAAATCTCCGAAATCGCCAAAAGCATGCTCCGCCGAGACCCCCGCCAAAATATTCTGATCACCCGCGCCGACAAGAAAACCTTCTCGGCCGTAAAGCGCCTGCACCACACTGCAAAATTTCACCAACTCTCCGGCGTAATCACCATCGAACGCCATCGCGAGATCGCCGGTAAAGGCATCATCTGCGTCGTCTCCGCCGGCACCAGCGACATTCCCGTTGCCGAAGAAGCCGAGCTCACCGCGCGATTAATGGGCAATCGCGTCGACCGCCTCTACGATGTCGGCGTAGCCGGCATTCATCGTCTCCTTCATCATCGCGAGGCCTTAACCAAAGCTCGCGTGATTATTTGCGTCGCCGGCATGGAAGGTGCGTTGCCCAGCGTGGTAGGCGGTTTGGTCAGCGTCCCGGTCATTGCCGTTCCCACCAGCGTAGGCTACGGCGCGAGTTTCGGCGGAGTTGCCGCGCTTCTCGGCATGCTCAACAGCTGCGCCTCCAACGTAACGGTAGTGAACATCGACAACGGTTTCGGTGCGGCCCGCGTAGCCAGCTCGATCAACCGCCTCTAACGTTGGTTGTTTCCCTCTTGCAGGAGCCCAGCTTCGTCCTGAGCGTTGAAGGAATGCGCCCAGCTTGCCCAGCCATCATTCCCGACCGCATCGCAAGCGCCACGCGCACGCAAAAAACTATTTCGCCGATTGGCAACCCTTCAGCAAAACCTTCATCACCCCGGCCCGTTGCGCAAACCGCATAGCCTCCGCAGCCTCACCCATTGGGAACGTGCGCGTAATTAACGGTGCCAAATCCACTTTTTTCTGGCGCAATAGCTTGAGCGCCGCAGCAAACGGCCCACATCGCGAGCCGATCACGTGCAACTCCTTCACAACCATAGGCCACGTCTCCACCGCCGCCGCACCTTGAAACGTCGATTTCAAAATCAGCGTCCCGCGCGCCTCCGTCATCCGCTGCGCCAGCGCTAACCCGCTAGGCGATCCCGTAGCCTCCACCACCAATCGAAAACTTTCCTTCGCGCGCTTCAAATCAGAATCGTCGCCGCGCACCTTCTTCGTCGCAATCCCCGCCCGCCGCGCCAGCGCTAGTTTACTCGCGTGCTTGCCATACATCACCACGCGCGGCAGCGCCGTCCGTAGCACGCGGGCAATCAGTTGCGCCAATTTCCCATCGCCCAGCACTGCAACTTCGCGGAACGCCCTCACGGAAATTTGCTGCAAAACCTCGCAAGCCGCCGCCAGCGGTTCTGCGAACACCGCCATCTCATCGTTCACGCCATCCGGTACCACGTGCAAATTTTCCAGCGGCAAGGTCAAATACTCCGCGAACGCTCCATCGTGCCCGATAATCCCCAGCACTTTGCGCCGCGCACAGTGCGTCAGCAATCCGCGCTGGCAAAAATCACACACCGGCCGGTACCCAAACGCCGTGCAGTGAATATTGATTTCTCCAACCACGCGTCGCCCCAGCCATTTTTTTCGCGCCGTCGTCGAAACCCCGCGCACCTCCGCAACATCGCCAACAAATTCGTGTCCCGGCGTTCCATGAAAATCGCGGTACCCGCGCAAAATCTCCACATCCGTATTACAAACTCCCGCCAGGCGCACTCGTATCAACGCCCACCCCGGACGCAACTTCGGAACCGCCTTTGCAATCGCGACTAACTGTTTGTTTTTGATTTGCGACGTTAGCAATGCAATCTTTCAGCGGTCTGGCGCATTTTCCGGATATCCGCCAGCGCGCCGCGCTACACCTATATCACAACTTTTCTCGCTGCTGCGACGATTCCGCATTTAGAAATCATTATCGCAATGCTGCTGCAAGAGCGAAGACGAGGTGCGGTTCTTGCTCCAGAAAGACGGTGCGCAGATCCACTACCAAGTGGTCATCTTCCACCCGCGCGATCACCGGAGGTCCGAGAGCCGCCTTGCGCAGGCGCTGTTCGAGTTGCGCTGCGGAATGCCGCGCGCTCAGAAAGCGCAGCACCTTGGTTGGTAACGTTTGCAGTGGCGTGGACCCTCCGCCGGCCAGCGAAGCGCCGTCCGCGATCTCCATCTCCACTTCGCCCGGCGGCGTTTGTGGACGCAGTTCCGCCAGAAACCGTTCACTGCGTTGCTGCAATTCGCTGCTGCTCATGCGCATCATCCGCGTCGCGGGAAGTTCGTCCCAAGCGGCGCGAAGATATGCGCTCAATGTGCATTCGAGCGCCGCAATCGTCAGCTTGTCCACGCGAAACGCCCGGAACATCGGATGTCGTCGGATGCGTGTAATCAATTCTCGTTTCCCAGCAATGATTCCGGCTTGTGGTCCTCCCAGCAGTTTGTCTCCGCTAAAGAGCACCACGTCCACTCCCGCAGCGATGGACTCCCGCACCGTCGGCTCACTGATCCCGTACTCTGAAAGATTCACTAGACAACCGGAGCCCAAATCTTCAATCAGCGGCAATCCCATGCGCCGGCTCAGCGCTACCAATTCTTCCAGTGCAGGTTTTTCTGTAAATCCGCTGACCTTAAAATTGGAGGGGTGCACGCGAAGCAAGACGCGCGTTTTTTCGCTCGCTGCTTTTTCGTAATCCGTCAGACGCGTGCGGTTCGTCGCCCCCACTTCCCGCAAAATTGCTCCGCTTTCCGCCATGATCTCCGGAATGCGAAATCCGTCTCCAATTTCAATCAGCTCCCCCCGGGAAACCAGAACTTCGTGGCCTTTCGCCAGCGCCGCCAGCACGAGAAACACCGCCGCCGCGCAGTTGTTTACCACGATCGCGGATTCCGCTCCCGTCAGCCGCTCCAGCAAATGTGCGGTGTGCACGTCGCGTTTCCCGCGCCCTCCCGCCGCTAGGTCATATTCCAGGTTGTTGTATTGCGTCGCGGTGCGGCGGAATTCTTCAATCACCGACGCCGTCAGTGGCGCTCGTCCCAGATTCGTGTGCAAAATCACGCCGGTCGCATTGATCACCGGCACCAACGAGCGCGCCAAAATGCGCTCCACTTCCAGCACAATGCGCTCTTCGAGTTCCCCCGCAGGCGCCGTTAAAATCTTTACGCCCTCCGCCACCCCGGAATTTCCCGCGGCCAGGATGCTTGCGCGGATTTCAGAAAGCGTTGTCCGCGCGATTTCGAGAACCAGGTTACGGTCCGTACGCGCCGCCAGTTCTGCCAGTCGCGGCTGCATCAGCAATTCGTCGACGCTTGGCAAACGCCGCAACCATTCGGCTTGTGCGGGGGTTAATGCGGGCTTCGAACGTGTTGCCATAGCGACATTTCAGCACACCCGCCAACTCGGGGCAACTTCGCGGACCGCGCCAACCACCCTGCCGCACCGTTACGTCGCGCAAAAAAAACCACTGTACCTTTGGACACGGCCACCTGTCCACGCACCGCCCTATTCTCTGGTTGACGCGCTTGATGCGTACTTTTAGCATGATAGTCTGAGGCTGTTCCCCGCATGGCCACCATTGACGAAGATCTGGCGCAGCTTGAACGCGACATTCGCCAACTGAAGATTGAATACGATCAATTCTTCGGCGGCGGCCGCAAGCGTCCTCCCACCGAAATTGAGTGGCGTATCGAACTGCTGGTGAAGCGCCACGGCGACCGCGGCGGCGACATGAAATCCGGTCAACGTTTCAAATTCAATTCCCTCACCCAGTCCTACGCCAAATATCGCGACATGTTTCGCAAACGCACCAAAGACAAGGAAGAAGGCAAGATTGTACGACATTACGGCGCCGCCGCCCGCGCTGTCGAAGCCGAACGCGCGCATCATCATCCCGAGCCACATCCACCGGAAATCTCCGTTTCGGCCGGAAGTGCCTCTGCCCATTCTATCGCGGGAAATTCTGCCTTTCGCATGACCTGTTCGCAGCCCGAAGCCGAAAGCGACAAAGTTGGCCAGCTTTATCAGGCGCTGGTGCAGGCCAAGCAGCAGGCCGGCGAAGATACCGGTAAACTCTCTCGCGCCACCTTCGATGAATTTGTACGCAAAAAAACCAAAGCGCTGCAAACTCAGCAAAATTGCCGCGACGTCGAATACGTCGTCGAAACGATCGACGGCCAGGTGAAGTTAAAAGCTTTGGTTAAGTCTTAGCCGCGCTGCTATTTATTCGCCCACCAAACGTTCCACACTGATTGTCCCGCCGGAATTTCCACTTTGCTCCGCGGTGTGGCACGCTTACAGTCAGCTGTTTGTTATTTCGCGGAGGCAGTCATGGCCGTAGAGCGCGCGCTCATCAGTGTTTTTGACAAGTCCGGAATCGTGGAGTTGGCCCAGCGCCTTGCGGCACTGAAAATTGAAATTCTGTCGACCGGTGGAACCGCGAAATTGCTTCGGGAGGCTGGCGTCGCCGTTCGTGATGTTTCCGATTTTACCGGCTGGCCGGAAATGCTCGGCGGGCGCGTGAAAACTCTGCATCCCAAAGTGCATGGCGGTTTGCTGTTTCGCCGCAAACACTCCGAAGATCAAAAACAAGCCGCGGAACATGCGATTTCCCCGATCGATCTGGTGGTGGTGAACTTGTATCCGTTTGAGGCCACTGCCGCGAAAGACGGCCTCACCGCGGAAGAGCTGATCGAAAACATCGATATCGGCGGACCTACCATGTTGCGCTCGGCGGCAAAGAACTTCGAGAGCGTCACCGTAATCAGCGATCCGCGCGATTACGCGCGCGTCGCGGAAGAACTCGAAATGTCCCGGGAAACCTCTTTGGCCACTAAACTCGAACTTGCGAGGAAAGTCTTTGCCGCCACTTCGACTTACGACGGGAGAATCACCATGGAACTGGAACGGCTTTCCGCCGCGCAAGGCGTCGGCGGAACCGTCGGGCACATCACCTTGGCGCCAAAATCGCCTTTACCGGAACGCGTGCACCTTGCGCTTCGCCGCCAGCAGGAATTGCGCTACGGAGAAAATCCACATCAAGCTGCCGCTTTGTACGTCCCCGCAGGCCGCGCACCGCAAGGATTAGCCGCCGCCAAACAACTGCAGGGCAAAGAACTCTCGTACAACAATTTTGTGGACCTCGAAGCGGCGCGAAGTTTGGCGGCGGAGTTTTCGCGCCCCGCCGCGGTCATCGTGAAGCACAACAATCCCTGCGGCACCGCCGAACAAGAGACTTTGCTCGACGCGTATCGCAAAGCGTTGGCCGGCGATCCGGTGTCGGCGTTTGGCGGCGTCCTGGCCTTCAATCGCGTTGTTGATGCGGCGACCGCGGAAGAAGTCGCAAGACTGTTTGCGGAATGTGTCGCCGCGCCGGGTTTCGACGAAAAGGCCAAAGCAATTTTTTCCGCAAAGAAAAATTTGCGCTTGCTGGAGTTACCCGCCGGCGGCCTTGAACCAGAACGGGAATTGCAGCTGAAACGTATTCTTGGCGGCGTGCTGGTGCAAGAGCCGGATCTTGGCGAACTCCAAGATCATGAATTGCGCACGGTGTCGAAGCGCGTGCCCACACCTGAAGAAATGAGCACCATGCGCTTTGCGTGGAAAGTCTGTAAGCACGTCAAATCAAACGCCATCATTTTCGCAAGAGAAGGCGCGACCCTGGGCGTTGGTGCTGGGCAAATGAGCCGCGTGGATTCCGTGAAGGTTGCGGTGATGAAAGCGCAGCAATCTTTGCAGGGGAGTGTGGTAGCTTCCGATGCGTTTTTCCCGTTCCCCGATGGCGTGGAGGAAGCGGCAAAAGCCGGCGCGACGGCGGTGATTCAGCCGGGCGGATCCGTCAGAGACGCCGACGTCATTGCCGCCGCCGACCGTCTGGACCTGGCCATGGTATTTACCGGCATCCGCCATTTTCTCCACTAAATCCTTTCTGCATCAAATGCCGCTGCTGAACCCGATTTTTGAGCCTCCCCCGGCGGGCTTTTTTTGTGAGTGTTGAGGTCCGGTTTATTTTTGCGGAATTGGTGAGCGCTCATTCTGGATAGGTTATAAGCGGCCTAGAATGAGCAGTTGTCGAGTTGGCGGAATTTCGGATTGTCGCCTCCATTTTCTAGTTCCATCATCAAACAGCGAGAAGAGCGCGCGTACAACCTCAGTACCCCGGCGATGCGCGAGTGATTGGGGATAAATATGGCAATTTCTTACCCCACGCACTGAGGATGTTGCGGGAGTTTTTTCTTTCGTACGACCGCCAAAAGCCTCCATTGCAATCACTTAGCGGTACCGGTGCGTTCGAGAGCTTGGCGATTTGCGTGCTCTTATTGCTTATCGGTTTTTTTGCAGGATTCCGTATTCGACGACTGGGGGGAGACACATGACTCGAAGTTTAGGATATTTATCCGCAGCGCTTATGCTGCTATTGGCCAGTTCCAGCACTTGTCGCGCAGACAGCAATTTGGCGTTCAACGGTTTTGAGACCGGCACCGGGGATTGGAGTTTTACGACCTCCGGCACGACCGGAGAGGCGAACGGCAGCATCACTCAGACGGCTTCGGGCGCCGGCCCGCTCGGGCTTACGGCCTTTGATGGGTCCTACTATGGCACAGTGCACGGGAACATAAACGGTTACGCGCCGGGACTGGCAAACGGCGGCGCCTCATTTTTTGGATTTGATACCGGTATCCCGCCTTATCCTGGGTCGCCCTTTTCCCAAGAGATCAGCGTGTACATCAACGTGAACACGCCCGCGCCGACGAATGCGTCTGCGCCGGCATTTTGGATCGATGAGTCGCCCTCGTCGACGTCACCGAAGGATACGGGCACAGGAGGCGTTGGCTATGGCGGCGAACAAAACTTCCGCCTGACCTATACGGGTTCATCCGTAAACGTAAGTGCCGACGGTTCCACTCCGCTTACCACCATCACCAAGTCCGGTTGGTACACGTTTCAGATGATTTATTTCAAGGGCGCGACACCGACCAGCCTGGCGATGACCACGTTGAATGTTTTGAATGCCAGCGGGGTGGTCCTGGGTTCGGCTTTGGAACTCGACGATATGGGCAGCAATCCGCTGCAGAGCCAATATCTTGCAGGTCCTGGCTATGTGTGGATCCCGCAGTGGCAGGACAATTTTTCGAATGACGATCTGGGCATCGATGACGTGCGCGCAGATGCTTTGACCGCTACTCCGGAACCCGGTGCAGCAGCGCTGCTGGCCATCGGCCTCTTGGCAG